>Ga0114952_1000505_pt1 | contig 40409 bp, 42 predicted proteins | sample SidtaG_2_FD_87303 | JGI IMG/M metagenome (GOLD analysis project Ga0114952, IMG submission 87303) | Marine algal microbial communities from Sidmouth, United Kingdom - Sidmouth_Asex2 metaG | ecosystem: Host-associated > Algae > Red algae > Unclassified | place: Sidmouth, United Kingdom | collected...
GACGAAAATCGGGGCGAGCAAGCTCATCGCAATCCCGCGTGTGGATGTGAGCTCCTGCGCGATCTCTCCTGTCAGATAGCTGATGGTGTATAGATTAAGATCAAATGTCCACATCGCGGCCAGCGCCGCCATCGGCAGCGCGATGCCCCACCGGGCCTCCGGTGCGGAAACGATATAAAGATTATGCACCAGCACCAGCGCGCCAACCGCAAATATCATGCGCAACGTAAGCGCGGAATTGGCAAGCAATGCGACCGAGGCCTGATTGCCTTGATACTGGTCCATCACTATATCGAGCCCCGGCTGCGCGATGAGAACGAGCAGAAGAACAACGTAAATCAGATTGATCGTGCGCGGCTGGTTCTTTCCCTCGCCGCTGCGCAGAAGAAACCACATAAAGCCCAGCCAGGCGAAATTGCGTGTAGTTTCCGCAAATAGCGATATCAGGCCGACCGGCCCGGAAAGCGCAGCGATAAAGCCCCATGCAGATGTTATACCCAATGCTGCAAGCAGGAATATCTGCTGCCGATTGCTGCTACCGAATTTATGCCAGACCCATATTGCCAGAACGGTGTAGATAATCCCCACCGAAATATGGCCCCATTGGCTGATATCGAAAAACAACGCTTCCATATCAGCGCGCGCCTTCGGGCCACAGAACAACGCGGATAGTTTGCAGCAGGATCAACAGATCCAGAAACGGCGTGTAGTTCTTCGCGTAATAGAGATCATATTCCAGCTTATGCCGCGCATCTTCCAGCGAGGCGCCATAGGGGTAATTCACTTGCGCCCAGCCGGTAATTCCCGGCTTCACCATATGGCGTTCGGCATAGAAAGACAGCTTGTCCTCCAGATCGGATACAAATTCGGGCCGCTCCGGACGCGGGCCGACAAAGCTCATTTCGCCTTTCAGAACATTCCACGTCTGCGGCAGTTCATCAATCCGCACGGTGCGGATGAATTTGCCCACGCGCGTAATGCGCGGATCGTCCAGCTCGGCCCATTTCGCCTTGCCGTCAATTTCGGCGTCCTGCCGCATGGAACGCAGTTTATTCACCGAATAAAGCTGCCCGAAAAGCCCAACGCGTTTCTGCTGGTAGAATGCCGGCCCCTTGCTTTCCAGTTTCACCAGCACCGCAAAAAGCGCAATGACAGGCGCAGTCAGCGTCAACAAAATCAGACTGGCGGTAATATCGAACAGCCGCTTGGCAATACCCGACAAGCGCCGCCCGGACGAAAATCCATCGGAAAAGATCAGCCAACTCGGGTTCACACTGTCAAGATCGACACGCCCCGTTTCACGCTCGATAAAGCTGGACATATCATTGACATGCACACCCGTGGTTTTGATCCGCAGCAAATCATCGAGCGGGATAGCGTTGCGCCGTTCTTCGAGTGCCAGCACAACCTCGCTCGCACCCATTTTGACAACGAAATCAGCCAGATTGAAAATCGCATCGCGGTTGATCGCCTCTGGAATGACGCGTTGATTTTCGTTCATTGCGATATAACCGACCGCGACGAAGCCCGACCCGCGCTTGCTTTCCAGATCCTTGATCCGCTGCGCGCGTTTGCCTGCGCCCAAAATTAACAGCCGCCGTTTGAATCCGCCGCCGCCGATTAACGTACCAAGCAGCGCGCGGCTGAATGCGAGGAACACAAATGCCAGAACCATGGCGTATAGCGAGTTTGACCGCCACAATGTCATGCCCGGCAGCGCGAACGCCATAACCGATTGAAAAATCACGCCCAACGATACCGCGACGAGCAATCTTGCAATGGCAAAACGCAACGATTGCAGCGCATCAGGGCCGTAAATGCCCACCGCCATACCTGCGACCAGCACGGAAAACGCGAACGCCATCAACGGCCCCGCGCGGTTGCCGATATAGTCTACTTCCATACCGATCTGGTTGGCGCGCATAACCCATGCCGTCTCCGCCGCTATCAGCAACAGCAGAAAATCCACCAGCGCCAGAAACAGCACTGCGTGGGGAACATAATGTTTGAACAGTCTAATCACGTGCGATAGGTGCCTTACCTGCGGATGTGTCAGGCAGGGTTTACGCGGAATTGGTAAACTGTCGATTAATTTTACACTAGGGCATGAAAGCGCGCGTCGGCGGTGCAAGGTAGCTTAAATCAAACTGCCGCTTAGTAATTCTTTATTGGCAATTTTCCTTTAACAGACAATCGTATGAACAGGATCAAACCAGTCATTCTTTCGGGCGGTGCAGGCACGCGGTTATGGCCGCTGTCGAACGCCGCTGTGCCGAAACAGTTTCGCGCGCTTACCGATGATGCAACCATGTTTCAAATGACGCTGCGCCGTACCGCCGCTGACGGATTGTTCGCGCCGCCGATGATTGTTGCCGGAACCGCGCATCAACAGATAATCGAGGCTCAGTTGAAAGAAGCAAGTGTCGCCGACGCGCAGCTGTTGCTGGAGCCATGCGCACGAAATACAGCACCTGCAATCGCATTGGCGGCGCTGGCCTGCGATACGCCGGACACAGCGATGCTGGTAATGCCGTCCGATCATGTCATTGCAGATGTTGCTGCATTTCACCGCGCCATCGCGGCTGCTCGGCCGCATGTTGCTGCCGGCTGGATGGTTACATTCGGGATCGAGGCGACTTCTGCGGAAACCGGTTATGGATATATTCAGGCCGGCGCAGACATCGGCGGCACAGTGCGGCAAGTGGCGCGCTTCGTTGAAAAGCCGGACCTAGCGGGCGCGCAAGCCATGTTGAAAGACGGCGGATATGCATGGAACGGGGGCATATTCCTGTTTCGCGCGGACGCCTATCTGGCGGCTTTGGAAAAATACGCACCCGCCATCTTGAATGCCGCAAAAACCGCGTATGATGGCGGCACTACCGACGGGCAAGTCATCATACCTGATGCCGATTGCTTCGCCACCTGCCCTGCCGACAGCATCGATTATGCTGTGATGGAAAAAGCCGCCAGTGCAGCGGATGGCAAGGTGGCGGTGGTACCCGCAGCGATGGGCTGGTCCGATGTTGGCAGCTGGGACGCGCTGTGTGATATCGCTCCTGTTAATCATGCCGTCGCGGACGTTGACGGCAGCGGCAATTATGTGCGCAGTGACGCAGTACGCATACATTTGGCGGGCGTTGAAAATATGATTATAGTCGCTGCCGGTCAGGACATCATTATCACGCCGCGCGGGCAGAGCCAGAATGTGAAAAGCATCGTCGAACAGCTGAAACGAGACGGCAAACTTTAACGCCGCACAGATTAAGCTGCAAGCGCGCCAACTGCACCGACGGCCAGTTCCAAATCGCGCACAAATTTCCTGTATTCAATGTCCCGCCCTGCATCATCGGGCAAGCGCAGCAGATAGGATGGATGCACGGTGATCAGCAGCTGTTTGCCATCGGGTAACGGCAGCAGCCTTCCGCGATTGGCATTGATCGCCATCTTCCTGCCTGTCAGCGAACGCGCGGCGGATGCCCCCAAAGCTAGAAGAATTTGCGGCTGCACCAAGCGGATTTCCTCCTGAACCCACCAGCGGGCGCGATCGATATCGCCTGCGCTCGGTGTCTGGTGAATGCGGCGTTTCCCGCGCTGGACAAATTTGAAACGCTTTACCGAATTGGTGAGGAAGACCTGTTGCCTTGACAAGCCAACTTCGTCAAAGGCAGTCATCAGCAACTGACCGGCAGGCCCAACGAAATTGCGCTTTGCCTGATCTTCCTGATCGCCCGGTTGTTCCCCCAAGAACATTAGCTTTGCATTCTCCGGCCCCTCGCCGCGAACGATATTTTGCGCAAACCCTGCGGGCGCTGGTTGTTCCTGTGCTTCAAGACATTCATACAGTTCAGTCAGCGAGCCTGATTGCGGATAGGTATCGTCCGCCAAAATGCTGTCCTCAACCGCAAATTCCGCATGCGGCTTCTGCATCTGTTCAACGCGCGCCCGCGCTGCCGATAAAAGGGGGGCGATCAAATCAGCTTCCGGTAAGTTCTTCCAGTATTTCTTCGGCATTTCTGATTGCATCGCAGCGACTTTCACGCGCGCGGGATTGAAGATATTGGCATAATAGCTGCGCCATTCGGCCTCCACTGCATCTTCGGATGGTACGTCGGCTTTGCGCCCGCCCGGTCCAAAGCCTAACGCCGCCCCGTCCCAACTGATTGTGCGCTCCGGCGTTACGATCACCCAATCCATTCCGGTAAAGCGTTTGCGAAAAAAAGGGGCCACCGCATCGACGATATGATGGTCAGGTTCAAACCAGGCCACATATTGTTCGCGGCCATCTGCCTCGCCGGTTTTACGGAAGCGCACGAAAGCGTGCATTTTATGAATGTCACGCCGTACTGATTTCGCAAGATCCTGCAATTGGCCATGCAACGGATTGGCAGGGTTCCATCCTTTTTGCGGTGCGCGCTGCATTTCCCATACCGCGCGGTAAGCGGTATCAAACCGGTGCGGATCGCTATGGATCAGCGCGGTATTGATGACCCCGAGTATCGCCTTGCTTATCTTCATCGGCTGATCTGCGGTCGCTGGCGGGATTTCTTCAGTTTCGAATAAGCTCAATTCCTGCGATTTCCCCGCAACCTGCCACCGTATCTTTTCAGGTGAGATCCCGGCGGCTATTGCCCGCCGCGCAAAGTTCCGCCAGCCCTCGCTATCCCATTCATTGGCCAGCCGCGCCTCATAATTCGTCTCGCTAACCATCATGCCGCAAACAGATCGAGTTGGCTGGCTTTGGGTTGAAGCCGCTCGCGCAGCAAAAGCGAATCGAGCTGCGTTCCCGGCGACCAATCCTGCAACGTCACAAAAGGCAGCAGTTTTTTCACCGAACGGCAAATCCGTTCCAAATCCTGTAACCGCAAGGCAGTAAACCGGCGTGCCGTAAGGATACGCTGCACGCTTTTGGTTCCCAACCCCGGCACCCGCAACAGCATTTCGCGATCTGCGAGATTAAGATCGACCGGAAACATATGCCGGTTTTTCAAAGCCCAGGCGAGTTTGGGGTCGATTTCCAAATCAAGATTGCCACCGTTGCCGCCCTCTAAAATCTCATCAACCTTAAACCCGTAGAACCGCATCAGCCAATCTGCCTGATACAGCCGATGTTCCCGCATCAACGGCGGCTGGGCTATCGGCAATCCGGCGCTGGCATCCGGAATAGGGCTGAAGGCGGAATAGTAAACGCGTTTGATACCGAAGCCTTTATAAAGGCCGCTACTTGTTTGAAGCACTTTGCCGTCATTTGAATCATCCGCACCAATGATCATTTGCGTGCTATGGCCGCCCGGCGAAAATAGCGGCGCTTTCTTTGACGTTTTGCGTTCGCCCTTTGCATCCGCGATCTTACTGCCCATCGCTGCCATGCTGCGGCGAATACGCGCGCCGTCCTTTTCCGGAGCGAGTTTTTTGATCGAACTATCATCGGGCAATTCGATATTGATCGACAATCGGTCGGCATATTTTCCTGCTCGTGCCAGCAAATCAGCATCAGCTTCAGGAATGGTTTTCAAATGGATATAGCCGCCGAATTTGTGATCTTCGCGAAGTTGCCGCGCCACTTCGACAAGCTGCTCCATCGTGTAATCAGGACTGCGGGTAATTCCCGATGACAGAAACAAACCTTCGATATAATTGCGCTTGTAGAAATCGAGCGTGAGGTCCACAATTTCCTTCACTGTAAAGGCCGCGCGCTGCACGTTGCTGGATGATCGGTTGATGCAATACAAACAATCGAACATGCAGTAATTCGTCATCAGGATTTTAAGCAGAGATATACACCGGCCATCCGGCGCATAGCTGTGACAAATGCCTGTTCCCCCAGTCGAACCGATCCCTCCGCTGGCAAGAGAATTTCTTTTCACTGACCCACTTGATGCGCAACTCGCATCATATTTGGCTGCATCGGCGAGAATGGCTAACTTTTCTGCTCGGGTATATTTCATCCCGCCAATATAGCCATTGTTCCTTTTATGTTCCAGTATTTTCTTGATAGTATTTTGTGGCTATTTTGTCATATTTTTGAACAAAGTCCGCCTGCGAAGGAGGATCACTGCTCATTTTCTTGCAATAGCAAACAGTGCGGCTAGTTTGTCCAGATAGATTTTATTTTCTCTTGAGGAGACCCTGTTGTGAAGAAGTTTTTGATCGCCAGCAGCGCGGCTGCGTTGATGATCGGGGCGGCCCCTGTAATGGCGCAAACTGGTAATGCGAATGAAACCGCGCCGCAGGATAAATCCGAAAATCAGGGCGGTCTGGACGTTATCGTCGTTACCGCCCAGCGTCGCCAGGAAAGCGTTCAGGATGTGCCAATCGCGATCAGCGCCTTTGACGCTAATGAACTGGAGCGCCGGGGCGTTTCAAATGCGCTTGAAGTGGCGCAATATGTGCCGAACCTCGTCGGCCTGAACAACACCGGTCTGGGCAGCGCAAATAGCTATTATCTGCGCGGCCTTGGCAACTCAGAAACCATTCCGACATTCGATCCGCCGATCGGCACATATATCGATGACATTTATCTCAGCCGGCAAAATGCCAACAATCTTTCTTTCTTTGATGTCGAGCGCATCGAGGTTTTGCGCGGCCCGCAGGGCACCTTGTTTGGTCGCAATACAACCGGCGGCGCGATTTCTGTCGTGTTGGCCGAACCTGAATTTGCCGTCGGCGGTTATGCCGAGGTAGGGTATGGATCGTATAATCTGAAGACTGCAAAGGCTTCACTTGACGTTCCGTTAAATGATGTGTTCGCAGCGAAAGTCTCCGGCTATTGGCAGGATGACAAAGGATATGCGCAAAACACCACGACCGGCGAGCGCACCAATGAAAATGACGGTTGGGGCGCGCGCCTTGGACTGCTTGGCGAGATTTCCGATGACGTGCGCTGGACAGGCTCCTACATGCATACTGTTTCGGACGGTGCCAACATCCTGAACTTTGATTGTGATCCTGGCGATCCATCAAATTGCGATGGCCGTTTTGTAACGACAGGCTACACGAAAGACGGCAATTTTGACGGCCCCACAGGGCCACGTTTTACAGGCAAGAAAAATGATTTCGGGCTGGGCGCAAAAACGATCATGGATTTTGCATCGTCGAACTTTCAGTTTGGCAGTGACGATTTCATCGTAAACGTCATTACCGGCTATGTTTATACTACGCAGGATTACGCATTGGACTTTGCCGATGGGCGCGGATTGCCGGGGTTGAACACTCCCGTTCCTCCGGTGCAACGCTACACTTCAGGCGGATTTACAATCACCAACGAAGGCGAGTTTGAACAATTTTCCCAAGAGGTAAAGCTGAACGCATCATTTGGCGATGGATTGGTTGATCTGGTTGCCGGCGCCTATTATTTCGAAGAGAAGAACTTCAGCGACTTTGGTGATTTGTTCTCCATATCGCGTCCGTTCGCTCCTGCGCCGGATGGCATTCCGTTGATATTGGCTGACCGCATTCTGGAAAACTCCACAGAGGCTTACGCCGGTTATGCGCAAGCCGATGTTAACGTGACGGAACAATTGAAGCTGACAGCGGGCATTCGCTACACTGACGAGACAAAAGAATTTTCAATCAGCGACAATCGCGCCGCGTGTAATGACGGCACAATTGAAGCGGACTGCGTCAGCAATGAAAATCTGGTTGCGGCCAATGGGCGAGCTATTCCGCGTGAACAGCGAGTGAAAATCTGGACACCGCGTTTTGCTGTCAATTTTCAGGCGAATGACGATCTGCTGCTGTATGCTTCTGCAACGCGCGGGTTCAAATCCGGTGGGTGGAACGCGCGTGCGACATCTGCAAGCCTGCTCCTGCCTTTCGGGCCGGAAAAAGCCTGGAGTTATGAAGCCGGCTTCAAATCCGAACTGCTCGATCGGCGTCTGCGGATCAATCTTACCGCTTACTATCTAGACGTTTCCGGTCTTCAGTCACCGTCAGCTTTGATTGATGAAAATGATGGATCGATTGACTTTATCACCCGCAACTTTGCCGATTATGAAAATAAGGGCATCGAATTGGAGATCAACGCGGCACCTGTCGATGGATTTAATCTGTTCGCAGCCGTCGGCTATCAGGACGATAAATACAAAATTGACGAAAATGCGGACCCGTTTGACGCTTTTGGCGTGCAATCGGTTGCAGGGCAGCTGGCCGATTGTAATGCCCAGCTTGCTGCCGGGTTGGTCGCTGGTGGCGGCGCTGGTGAAGCAACAAGCTGCGGCGTTGGCATCGTTGCTTCGGATGGCACGCTAGCAGAGCCTGTGCGCACGCCGAAGTGGAATTTGGCAATAGGCGCAAGCTATGTCGCGGATTTCGGCAACGGTCTTTCGCTGACCCCTGCCATCAACGCCAGCTGGCGGGATAAAAGCGAGGTTGGCACGAATGAGTTTTCGATCTTCGATACCCCGATTACCAGCTCGTCGGGCACAACCTTCCCCAGCAATGCGATCGGCGACGGCGAATACATTACCGGATCGTTCAGCGACTCGCGCTGGATCGTAAACGGAACGCTTTCGTTGAAAAGCGAATCTGGCTGGTCACTCGCAGACGAGTCCCGCAACTGTTTTGATGAAGAAGCTATTGAATACTCACAGGTGAATTACAGCTATCTTAATCCGCCGCGCACTTGGCGCGTTACGGGCCGCATTGAATTCTAAGCAGCCCAGCGACACCAAACATAAAAAAGACCCGGGAAGCGAAATCTTTCCGGGTCTTTTTTTTGCGCGTTATATATGGGGAATGCGCAATGCCGCCTGCACCATGCGACTGTGCCGCACGGTTCCGCGCTAAGCCGCGTAAGCCATTAATTTTAAACGAAAATGGTGGACAGGGCTGGATTCGAACCAGCGTACGGAAAACCGGGCAGATTTACAGTCTGCTGCCTTTAACCACTCGGCCACCTGTCCACGATATGACGGGGCTGGGCCGCCAGCTTCCGTCGTGTTTTCGCGCATTTCCATGCGAAGCCCCGCAGATGGCGAAACAGGCCTTGCGTGTCAATGGTGCAAGTGGGAAAGAAGCCCAAATCGGCAAAGTTTTTCAAGGCAGGCAGGCAACGCGCTATGGCATCCCACAAATCGCAACGCCGCAGAGGCAAGGCACACACCAGCGGCAATCCCAAATTCTGGGGGAAGCACGCCGTCTATGCGGCGCTCGACAATCCGGAACGACGCCTCATCAAACTTTGGGGCACGCGTGAGGCGCTGGGCGAGATTGTGATACCGCAGGGTTTGAACGTCCAATATGCCGAAGTAACCGATCTTGCCCGCCATGTTCCGCGCGATGCGCCGCATCAGGGGCTGGTGCTGGAAACATTGCCGCTTGAAGATCAGTTTTTGTCGGATGTCATTCCACTGGATGACAGCGACACGCGGCCCTTGCTGGTGCTTGATCAAGTCACCGATCCGCATAATGTTGGCGCTATTATCCGCACTGCTGCTGCCTTTGACGCAGTGGCTATAGTTACGCAGGATCGCCATGCCCCGCCGGAATCCGGCGCATTGGCGAAGGCGGCGTCCGGGGGCCTTGAATTGGTGCCATGGATACGCGTCGTCAATCTGGCGCGCAGCATGGATGAAATGGCGGACTTTGGCTATTGGCGCATCGGGCTGACGGGTGACTGCGATCTGACGCTGAATGACGTGTTGACGCCGGGGCGCAACGCATTGGTGCTGGGCGCAGAGGGCGACGGTATGCGGCAGAATGTGGCCGGACGCTGCGATGCTCTGGCGAAATTGCCGATCAGCGACCGGATGGAAAGCCTGAACGTATCGAACGCGGCGGCCATCGCCTTGTATGCCGCCAATACGCGCCCGTCCTGAATGGGGCCAAGTTAAATGGGATTGGACACTGGCCAGCTGAAATCCGCGCTCGATACGCTCGCGCAGCAGGAGGCCGGCTTTGCCAAGGCGCTGGCCCACTCGGGTTATCCCCAGCCGCGTCACCGCGCTCCCGGCTTTGAAACGCTGCTGCGCACGATAATGGGCCAGCAGGTCAGCGTGGCCGCCGCAAACAGCATCTGGAACAGGCTGGAGGCGCTGTTGGGTGACGGATGCCCGCCGGAACGATTGTTGGCGCAGGATTTCGATGCGCTGCGCGGCTGCGGCCTTTCGCGGCAAAAACAAAGCTATGCCCGCTCGCTGGCGGAACTTTGCGTATCGGGAGATTTGCAGCTGGATGCGCTGCCATCGGATGACGAGGCAGCGATCAGCTATCTCACGCAAGTAAAAGGCATAGGCCGTTGGTCTGCCGAGATATATCTGCTGTTTGCCGAGGGACGCAGCGATGTATGGCCAGCGGGCGATCTGGCGGTGCAGGAGGCGGTGAAGCGCCTGCTATCGCTGCCCGAACGTCCGGGCGAGAAAGAAACACGCGCAGCGGCGCAAGGCTGGTCGCCCCACCGCGGTGCTGCCGCCGTTTTTGCATGGCATATCTATGCCACCGGATTTGAAGCGATCTGACCGGGCTTGACTGCCGGCCCGAATTGCTGACGTAATGCAGATAGTAATCGAGGGCGGGAGAAGCAGATGAGCGACACGCGGAAAAGCATATTTATCACCGGCGCGGCATCCGGGCTAGGGCGGGAAGTTGCGCGCTATTTCACGGCGCGCGGATGGTTCGCTGGTCTGGCCGATGTCGATATGGCCGGGTGCGAGGAAACCGCCGCGATGTTGCCCGCTGGCCATAGCTCGCTGCATATGCTCGACGTGACCGATCGCGCGCAGTGGAAACAGGCCGTCAGCGACTTTGCCGATGCAACTGGCGGGTACATGAATGTATTGTTCAACAATGCCGGTATCGGCAGCGGCGGGCCGATACACGAAATGCGCGATGAGGAGATTGACCAATTGATCGCGGTCAATATCACTGGCGTAATCAGCGGAACGCGCGCCTGTTTTGATCTGCTGAAAAACACGGCGGACAGCTGCATTCTTTATACAGCATCCGCCGCCGGGATTTACGGCGCGGCCAATCTCAGCGTGTATAGCGCAAGCAAATTTGCGGTGCGCGGTTTGGCAGAGGCACATGATATTGAACTGCGCCGGTTTGGTATCAAATCACGATCTTTAATGCCGGGCTTCATCGACACGCATATCATCGATGCATTTGGCGAAGGACGCAATATGACCGGCAAGGAAACGCTTCAATCGGCTGGCCTGCCGGTAAGTCCGGTTGAAATTATCGGCCCTGCCGCGTGGCAGGCTGTGCATGGCGACAAGCTGCATACTCCGGTAAACAAAACAGCCAAACAGCTCAGCTTTGCGGCGCGTTGGATGCCCGGCCGTTTGCGCAATCAGCAAGCGGCATTGTTCAAAGGCAACATCGACGATCTTTAGGCAGAATGATCGTCGATAGCGCCGATCTTCCGCGCCAGATCAATGTCGCGTTGTGACAGCCCATCGGCGTCATGCGTCGTCAGCAATATGTCCACCTTGTTATACACGTTGCTCCATTCGGGGTGATGATCGGCCTTTTCAGCCAGTATCGCCACATGCGTCATGAAAGCGAAAGCTCCACAGAAATCGGCGAATTCAAACTGCCGCGTAATCCCGCCTGCAGAGGCATCATATGTCCATTCCGGCAATTGTTTTAACGCCGCGTCGCGCGCGTCATTGTCCAGTCTTTGGACAGCCATTTCATTCTCCTTGCTTGCCAAATCGCGTGTGAATGCGTTTAAGGCTCGGCATGGCAACGGGTCAAGCAATCGATGCGGCGGTTCAGCTGGATAACATCGCGGTTATTCGCGGTGGGCGGCTCGTGCTGCAACAATTGTCCTGCCATGCGCTTGCCGGTGATATCATCTGGCTGCGCGGCGCAAATGGCAGCGGCAAATCGACCTTGTTGCGCTTGATCGCCGGATTGTTGCCGCTCGCATCGGGAAAGCGTGAGGTGGCGGGAAGTCTGGCGATGGCAGACGAGAATTTGGCGCTTGATTACACCAATACGCTGGAAAAATCGCTGGCGCTATGGGCTGGCATGGACGGCGCATCCGCCTCGGCGCAGGCGGACGCGATGGCCGCGTTTGATCTGTCAGCGTTGGCGGAAGTGCCTGTGGCGTATCTGTCCGCCGGTCAGCGCAAGCGGGCAGCACTCGCGCGCGTGCTGAACAGCAATGCACAGATCTGGTTGCTCGATGAACCATATAATGGTCTCGATAATGCAAACAGTTCTGCGCTGGATGATCAGCTGATCCGCCACGCACGGTCGGGCGGCATAGCTGTGGTCGCTGCGCACCGGCCGCCGACGATCAATGTTGCCGATACGATTTCGCTAAGCGCACAAACGAAGATACGCGCAGCATGAGCGGGTTTGCATCGCTGTTGCTGCGCGAAATTCGTACCGCATGGATTGGCGGCGGGCTGTGGCTTCCGATCATCTTCTATCTTGCAGTGGCAACGCTGTTTCCATTCGTGACAGGGCCGGACAAGGCTTTGCTGGCGGCGACCGGCGGCGGAATTTTGTGGATAGCGGCGTTGCTCGCCAGTCTGTTGCCGATCGAGCGCCTGATCCTGCCTGACCGTGAAGCGGGGGTTCTTGACCAGCTGAACCTGCGCGGCTGGTCCGATGAATGGATCGCGGCGGCGAAGATAGCGGGGCATATTCTCGCATTCGGGGTGCCGCTGATGCTCGCCAGCATTATTGCATCGGCATTGATTGGCCTGCCGGAGGAAAGGCTTGCGACGCTGCTGATCGGGCTTGCATTGGCCCTCCCCGCGCTCGCCGGGCTTGGCGTGACGATTGCGGCGCTTACTGCCGGGCTAAACGGTGCAAGCGCATTAGGCGGGTTGCTGCTCGTGCCGCTGGCAGTCCCTATCCTGATCTTTGGCGCCGCCACGTTGGACGACAGCCCCGGCAACGCGATGCAGCTTTTGCTCGCGATATCGTTGGCAATGACCGCGCTGTCGCCATTTGCGGCAGGCGCTGCCCTGCGCGCTGCGCGTGAATAGGCCGCAGTTGTAACGCTGCATTTTTCACGGCTTGCCTTTTTGCGGGCTAGGCACCACATATCACATATGCTGATAGAAACAGAACCAACTCCCAATCCATCTACCATCAAATTCTTGCCGGGCCGCGCCGTTATGCCCAGCGGAACGCGCGATTTCGCTGATCCTGAAGAGGCAGAGGCATCGCCCCTTGCCGATGCGTTGTTCCGCTTGGGCGATGTGACCGGCGTGTTTTTCGGCAGTGATTTTATTTCGGTAACCGCCGGTCCCGGCGTTAACTGGGTGGATTTGAAGCCTGAGGTGCTAAGCGTTCTGCTCGATCATTTCAGCGCCGATCTGCCGCTGTTTGTAGCGGGCAGCGCGGGCGATATTGCTGTGCCGGCGGACGATGAACTGCCGCTCGACAAGCCCGAAGACGAAGAAATCGTTGTCCAGATAAAGGAACTGATCGACACGCGCGTTCGCCCTGCGGTGGCCAATGATGGCGGCGATATTGTGTATCGCGGATTTCAACAGGGCGTCGTGTATCTGACGATGCAGGGCGCATGTGCCGGATGCCCGTCTTCCTCGGCGACGTTGAAACAGGGTATCGAACAATTGCTCAAACATTATGTGCCCGAAGTGAACGAAGTGCGCGCGGCCTAGCTGGTAAGATAGTAGAACCGTAAGGAGTTTTCCGTGCCCGTAAACGATCCCATAGACCAAAGCGCAATTGACCAGATTTTCAACGACGCGCGCACCTATAACGGTTTTCTGGATAAGCCCGTTGCGCAGTCGCAGTTGAAGGCAATCTGGGATCTTATGAAGATGGGGCCGACGTCGGCGAATTGCCTGCCTGCACGTATGGTTTGGGTAACGTCTGACGAAGCGAAGGAACGCCTTGCATCGCGATCGGCAGACGGAAATGCCGATAGGGTCAGGAATGCACCTGCTACTGTCATTATCGGGATGGACATGAAATTCTATAACGAACTGCCCGATCTGTTCCCGCATACTGATGCAAAAAGCTGGTTCGTTGATGATCCGGAATTAGCGCGCGAAACCGCGTTCCGCAACAGCAGCCTGCAAGGCGCTTATTTCATTATCGCTGCCCGCGCGCTGGGGCTGGATACCGGGCCAATGTCCGGTTTTGATGCAGACGCGGTTGATGCGGCTTTTTTCAACGGCACGGATGTAAAGTCCAACTTTATATCCACCATAGGTTATGGTGACCCCGAAACAATTTTCGATCGCAGTCCGCGCCCTGAATTTGACAGGTTTAACAAAATCATCTGATCGGCTAGCACATGGCCGGTATGCTACGCACATTGGCCATCGATACGGCAACGCCCGCTTGCTCCGTCGCACTGTTCGGCGGTGATACGCTTATCAGCTCGGATTATGCCAAGATCGGTAGAGGCCACGCCGAAAGGCTGGTTCCCATGATCCAGTCGCTGCCCGGTAAAGGCCATGCCGACCGCATCATGGTGAATATTGGCCCGGGAAGTTTTACCGGCATTCGCGTTGGTATTTCGGCGGCGCGCGCGCTGGCTTTGGCATGGGATGCGGAATGCAGCGGCTATAGCTGCCTCAGCCTTGTTGCGGCAATGGCCAACGCGCAGCAACCGGCGGCGCGGCAACCGGCACCGGGCTCCGCAATAGATGTTGCAATGATCGCTGGGCATGGCGAATTTTTCTTTCAAAGTTTCAGCAGCGAATGCCTGCCGACTTCGGACATCGTCTCGCTCTCCCCTGCCGGCGCAGCCGCCATATCGGCAGCTGGCATATTGGCGGGCAATGCTGCTGTGCAGTTGGCGCAGTTGCGGCCTGATACAACGGCCATCGAACTGCTGCCTGATGCGCGCGCATGGCCCTTGCTTGCCGATGCGCCGTTGCCACCTAGCGCCGCCTATATTCGCGCTGCCGATGCTACGCCTGCGAAGCCCGCACCTGTGATTGCTGCCCCCGCCAAAGCCGGTTCATGTTGAAAATAGTGACAGGGGACGCGCGCGATGTGGCGCGTATAATGCCGATCATGCAATCCGCTTTCGATCCGCAATTCGGCGAGGCTTGGAATTTCGAACAATGCATGTCGATGTTGTCCCTCCCCTATACCAATTTGTGGCTGGCTGAAGTTGACGGTCAATTGCGCGGCTTTGCGATATCGCGCTGGATACTCGATGAAGAGGAATTGCTTATGATCGGCGTTGATCCGGCGTGGCAAAAGCATAACATTGGCCGAACAATAGTTTCACATTTGCTGGATAACGCCCAAAATTCTGGTCGCCTGACAATCTTTTTGGAAGTACGGGATAATAATAACGCGCTGAACTTCTATAAGAATTTGGGGTTCTCAAAAATCGGTCGCAGAAAAGACTACTATTCCGGCAGAAATAACACTAAATACGACGCGATAACGATGCAGCTTTTGCTTACTCCGCAAATTGCCACCGGCACCCAATAACAATTTCGCTATATGACTGGATGAAACATGTCTGAAGATTATAACGCTACCAATGAACTTCTCATAACATTGACCGCCGATATTGTGGCCGCGCATGTCAGCAACAATAGCGTCGCCGTTTCCGATTTGCCATTGCTGATTAACAATGTGCATAGCTCGCTCAACGATATTTCGGGCGAAGCCGAAGCGCCGGCGCCGGAACCTGCTGTTCCGATTAAAAGCTCGATTAAGAATGATTACATCGTCTGTCTTGAAGACGGCAAGAAACTGAAAATGTTGAAGCGCCATTTGATGACGCATTACAGCATGACGCCGGAGGATTACCGCGCAAAATGGGGATTGCCAGCGGACTACCCGATGGTCGCTCCATCCTATGCAGAGGTGCGCCGCGGATTGGCGAAGAAAATCGGGCTTGGCCGCAAACCCGGCAGCTCGCCAGGCAAGAAGAAGAAGAAATAACGGCGCATTGTTTCTGGCCTGTTGCCATTGACGTATGGTACCTGCACTCTACAATCGTGTATTAGGGCAAATTATTAAAGGGCGTCATGGACACCAAAATTGATCTTGAGGCGCTGTGCCAGGAACGCGGACTGCGTATCACGGAACAGCGGCGGATTATCGCCCGCGTCATCTCGGATTCGGACGATCATCCTGATGTGGAGGAGCTGTATAAGCGCGCCTCTGCTGTTGATGCAAAAATCTCCATCGCCACTGTATATCGCACCGTGCGGCTATTCGAAGAAGCCGGGATACTCGACCGTCATGATTTTGGCGATGGCCGCGCGCGATACGAAGCTGTGCCAGAGGCGCATCACGATCACCTGATCGACGTCGAAACGGGTAAAGTCGTCGAATTTGTCGATCCCGAACTCGAAGCATTGCAAAAACAGATTGCTGAGAAACTGGGGTTCCGGCTGGTCGATCACCGGATGGAGCTTTATGGCGTCGCCATCGACCGCAATAGCTGAACCGCGCAACCCTGCGATCCTGCTGCTCGGCCAGATTTTCTTTATAGCACGGGTTGTATTGCTGTTATTGCATTTGATGTCTTCGCTGATCCTACACGGTATATGGCGCATTTTCGGGAAAACGTCGCCATGGCCGCGCTATTTCCTTGGCGGGCTGGCATGGCTTAGCGGCGTTCGGCCCAAACATATCGGTACGCCTGTTACCACCAACGTATTCTATGTCTCCAATCATGTCAGCTGGGTTGATATCCCTACCTTGTCCGGAGAGACGGGATGCACATTTATAGCCAAGGGCACTTTGGATGACATTCCGATAGTCGGTTGGTTGTGCCGGCTGAACAACACGATTTTCGTCGCGCGGGAAGATCGTCTGGGTGTTAGCAAGCAAATTGATATGATCCGTGCGGCAATCGACGGGCATCAACCGGTGACGATCTTTCCGGAAGGAACCACGCATGATGCGCAGTCGCTGCTGCCGTTCAAACCGTCTTTGTTTCAGGTGCTGTCGCCGCCGCCGCGCCCGATGCTGGTGCAGCCTGTGTATCTAAACTACGGGCCGAAAACACCGCAGATGGCGTGGCTGGGCGATGAATCGGCGATCCGCAATTTCTGGCGATTGTTGTCGCGCATCCGGCCGTTGGAGGCGAAAATCCATTTTCTGCAACCCTTCGATCCGGCCGAGTTGGGCGACCGGAAAGCAATCTCTGCCGAAGTGCGCAGCCGCATCGGGCTAGCGCTTGAGTCTGGCCGTCAGCAAGGATTGCATCTATAGCCTGCGCAATGACGAACGATTCCCCTGCCAAATCTGCCGAACGCGCCGCTCCCAAAAGCTATCATGTGCAAAATTTCGGCTGCCAGATGAATGTGTATGATGGCGCGCGCATATCCGAAATGCTCGACGATCAGGGGATGACCGCGGCTGCAAAGGAACATGCAGATCTCGTGGTGCTGAATACCTGCCATATTCGGGAGAAAGCCGCCGAGAAGGTCTATTCCGAAATTGGCCGCATCCGTAAAAAGCATGGCAGCGATGCGATGGTCGCAGTCGCAGGCTGCGTGGCGCAGGCCGAAGGAGCGGAGATTACGCGCCGGTCAAAATCCGTCGATATTGTGGTTGGTCCGCAAGCCTATCACAAGCTGCCCGATATGGTGCGCGGCGCCCGTAATGGCCAGCCGCAGGTTGATCTTGATCTGCCGGGACTCGACAAATTTGATGCATTGCCCCGCGCGCGCAAATCATCGCCGTCGTCATTTCTGACCGTGCAGGAAGGCTGCGACAAATTCTGCACCTATTGCGTGGTGCCTTATACCCGCGGTGAGGAAATCTCGCGCGGGTTTGCTGCGCTGGTAGATGAGGCAAAGGCGCTGGTGGACGGCGGCGCGAAGGAGATTACGCTGCTGGGGCAGAATGTGAACGCATGGTCAGGGGAAGATCACGCAGGCCGCGCCGTGGGCCTTCCGGGGCTGATCCGCGCGCTGGATAAAATTGAAGGTCTGCACCGTATTCGGTACACCACCAGCCATCCCAATGACATGACCGGCGAACTGATCGCCGCGCATGGTGATGTTTCCAAGTTGATGCCCTATCTCCATCTGCCGGTGCAGGCTGGCAGCAACCGCATCCTGAAGGCGATGAACCGCAGCCATAGCGCCGAAAGCTATTGCGATATACTGCGCCGTGTTCGCGAGGTGCGCCCTGATATCGCGCTTTCAGGCGATTTCATTGTTGGCTTTCCCGGCGAAAGCGACGCCGATTTTGAAGCAACGATGCAGCTGGTTCGCGAGGTGAAATATGCGCAGGCCTACAGCTTCAAATATTCGCCCCGCCCCGGAACGCCCGCCGCCACGATGGACGATCAGATCGCGCCGGAAGTGATGGACGAACGGCTTCAACGGCTCCAGGCATTGTTGAGCGAACAGCAACTTGCGTTTAACCGATCGGTGATTGGCCGCGAATGTGACATATTGCTCGAACGCACAGGAAAGCTGGACGGGCAGTTGCTTGGCAAGACGCCGTGGCTGCAGTCAGCGCATGTCAATATGCCCGGCCTGGCCATTGGTGATATGGTGCGCATCCGCATTACCGAAGGGCGCCATAGCAGCGTGAGCGGCGAAGTGCTGAACGAGGTATCGGCCTGATGGCGAAAAAAATACAGGCCCGCGCTGGCGAGGTTTCACGCATCGAAATCACGTTTGATAAGCCGCATCTGATGACCAGCATTTTCGGCGAATTTGATCGCAATCTGGTAACGATTGAAAACCGGCTGGGCGTGTATATTTCCGCGCGCGGTGATAAGGTTCAGATCGAGGGTGAGGTTACCGCGGCGGCGCGCACGCGCGACGTATTGAACGACATTTATACGCGGGTACAACGCGGCGAGGAAATCGACGCCCCTGTGGTAGAATCGGTAATTGCAATGAGCGCGGAGCCGCTGCTTGACGGGTTGACGCGCAAGGATGACAGCAAAGCGCCAAAGGTGATGATCCGCACGCGCAAACGCACGCTGGTGCCGCGTTCGCCAATGCAGACGCCGTATATGGAATCGCTGCAACGCGATGATATGATTTTCGCGCTTGGCCCTGCCGGTACCGGCAAAACCTATCTTGCCGTGGCGCAGGCGGTTGCAATGTTGATCAGCGGCGCGGTGGACCGCCTTATATTGTCGCGGCCAGCGGTGGAGGCTGGTGAGAAGCTGGGCTTCCTTCCCGGCGATATGAAGGAAAAGGTCGATCCCTATCTGCGCCCGATCTATGACGCGCTGTATGATTGTCTGCCTGCCGAGCAGGTCGAGCGGCGTATCGCAAGCGGCGAGATTGAAATCGCGCCATTGGCTTTCATGCGCGGGCGCACATTATCCGACAGCTTTATCATTCTGGATGAAGCGCAGAATACGACGCGCGAACAGATGAAGATGTTTCTCACCCGGTTCGGCCAGAACAGCCGGATGGTAATCGCCGGCGATCCGCAACAGGTGGATATTCCCGGCGGCGAACGCCAATCCGGGCTGCGCGATGCGACATATAAGCTGGACGGTGTCGAAGGCGTCAATATGGTGCGCTTTACCAGCGCCGACGTGGTTCGCCATCCGCTCGTCGGGCGGATCGTGGATGCGTATGAGGACGACTGATGCTGTCTGTTGACGTGAGCGCGGATGATGCGTGGGGGGATGAAGCAGCATGGACGGATATCGCGCATAAAGCGATGCAGAGCGCGGCTGCACTGACAGGCTACGCCGCGTTCGATGCGGATGTCAGCCTGCTTCTCACCGATGACGAACAGGTACAGCAGCTTAACAAACAATGGCGCGGCAAGGACCGACCGACCAATGTGCTGTCCTTCCCCATGCTCGATACCGGAGCGTTGGCATTGGCATCAGCGCCAGCAGCGCCAGCAGCGGGAGAGCGGCAGCACAGCGAAATGATGCTAGGCGATATTGCACTGGCATATGAAACCTGCGCGGCGGAGGCGGACGATAAACGCATAACGCTGCAACGTCATGTGACGCATCTGATTATCCATGGCGCATTGCATCTGTTAGGATATGATCATATCGTAGATAGCGATGCGGAGACGATGGAGAGGCTGGAAATAAAAGCGCTTGCATCATTGGGGCTGCCCAATCCATACGTCGCCAATGAACATGAACAATAGCGGGGCAGATACGCGTCTCTAAATGCCAGAGGGTGACAGTAGCAGTTCCGGCAATAATGGAACAGATCAGGATAACGGCCATTTATGGAACCGTTTGATCAGGTTGTTCCGCCGGGAGGCTGAACCGACGCTTCGTGAACAGCTTGAAGAAGCGATCACAGAGCATGAGGAGGAAACGGGCGAGGAGCCCGCCGATATCAACAGCAATGATCTGTCCGCTGTAGAACGCACGATGCTGCGCAATCTGCTGCATTTCAGCGAACATCGCGCCGATGACGTCATGGTTCCGCGCAATAAGATGATTGCCGTGGCGGAGGATGCAAATTTCGAAACCTGCATCGATCTATTCTCCGAACATGGCCACAGCCGCCTGCCTGTATTTCGCGATACGCTCGATGAAATAGTGGGCATGATCCATATCAAAGACGTGTTCGCCGTATTGGCCAAGGACAAGATCGGGCCGGACAATATTGCATCCTTTGTCCGGCAGCCGCGCTACGTTCCCGAAAGCATGGGCGTTCTGGAACTGCTTGATGAAATGCGGCGCACGCGCACGCATCTTGCAATTGTCGTCGATGAATATTCCGGCACCGAAGGATTGGTCACGATTGAGGATCTGGTCGAGGAAATCGTTGGCGAGATCGAGGACGAGCATGATGATGAGCCGGAGATTCTGCTGACCGAGGTGGAGCATGGCATCTGGGAAGCCGATGCGCGCGCCGAGCTTGACGATGTTGCAGAGATGATCGATCCGCAGCTCGCGTTGGTTGACGGCGATGTCGATACGCTGGGCGGTCTGGCCTTTGTGATCGCGGGGCAGGTTCCTGTGGTCGGTGATATCCTTATTCAGGAACATAGCGGCTGGCGGCTGGAGGTGTTGGAGGCAGACGAGAAACGCGTTTCCCGGCTGCGGCTGCATGGGCCAGGATACCGCGCGCCCGTATAGTCTTCAGCGCCTGCATTTCGTGACAATTTTAGCACAGTAATTTTCTTATCGCTTCAAGCGGGAACATGCGCTGCTTTCTCGCATTTCCTACATGACGGCTGCAACGACAGGCGTGAATTTGAATGAATGATAAAGGAAATAAAATGCATAAGTTGTTACTCTCTCCCCTCGTTCTCGCGGCAATGGCGGCTACACCAGCAATGGCGCAAGAGGACGCCCCGTTTTCAGGGCCATGGGCAGCTGGCATCGCGGGTTATGATGATCTTGATGGTGCAAAGGGCAATCTGCTCTATGGCGGTCAGATCGGATTTGATATCGATACGAACGGCGCCGTAATTGGCCTGGAAGGCGAATATTCGGATTCAGACGTGAAAGCACGCGATTCAAACGTAATCGATGTGGGCGATTCTGTACGTGTGAATACAGACCGCGATTTGTATGCCGGTATCCGTATCGGCGGGCGCATTACCCCCACGACCATGCTGTATGCCAAGGGCGGCTATACCAATGCACGTTTCGAAGGGCGCTTTACGCCCGGAACGACGACTGGTGATGGTGGGGCCGCGAATGCCGTCGACCCGTCGGATAGCGGCGTCACCGCTGACGGATATCGTTTGGGTGCCGGTGTTGAACAGCAGTTCAACATGCTTGGCCCGCGCGGTTTTATCAAAGCGGAATATCGCTATTCTAACTACCAGAATATCGATCTTGGCGGCGAAGACGTTGATTTCAGAACCGATTTCGATCGCCATCAGGTCGCAGTAGGTGTGGGCGTTCGCTTCTAGGCCGATCGGCTACAAAACAAAGGAAAGGGCCGCAGCGACAATGCTGCGGCCTTTTTTTATTCGGTCAAACAGCCTCGGCCAACTTCACGGCGCGATCCTTCCATTCCTGCGACAATGACTGTAATTCAGATAGCTTGCGTAGCGCGTCGCCGGCCCCCTCTTCGCGGTGGCCTTTACCGATTATTAGATGAAACACGCGTGCCACGGTCCAATCATGCGGCGCTTGTTCCAATTGTTCTATCACATCGCCCGCCGCTACGCTGCCTTCTTCCAGCACCCGGAAATACAGGCCGCATTTTCCGCTGCGGATAATCTGACGTGATACGCCATGCGCTGTGAACCGATGATCGATTTTCCAGCATGGCTGCCTGCCTTGGCAAATTTCCACTGTCGCCTCGCCCATACGGAACCGATCCCCGATCCGCACTTTCGCTTCAGTAAAGCCCGGCGCACTTATATTTTCGCCAAACGCACCAGCGGCTGTTAACAATGGATGCCCATCCAGTTTGACGTTCCAATAAGGGTAATGTTCCGGCGGATACAGATGCACCGCCTTTTCGGGGCCGCCATGCGCGCGCTTATCGGCCACCTCGTCGCCATCAAACCCCGTCTCGCGCAGCATCACGCGCCCGTTTACTGGCGAGCGCGCCATTGCACTTTTCCGGCCATCAGACGCGAAATCCCTTGGCCGTCCGGTCAGCAGGCTATCGACGAGCGTGGTAATCATCCACAGGCTTTTACAGCAAAAATCGCCGCCGCGCATTGGCTTTCTGCTGGCGGCTGACTATGACGGCAGCATGCAGACGAGCGATCTTCGCATTGCGCTTTTTAGCGGCAATTACAACATGACGCTGGACGGCGCGAACAAAGCGCTGAACCGTCTGGTCGGCTATCTGCTGGAACAGGGCGCAGATGTGCGCGTCTATTCGCCCACGATTGCATCGCCTGATTTCGAACCCACCGGCGATTTGGTCAGCGTGCCTTCGGTCGCCATACCGAACCGGCCAGAATACCGCATCCCGCTTTCCTTCTCGCGCCGTGTACGCGCCGATATCGAGGCGTTTGATCCCAACATCATCCACATCTCCAGCCCCGACAGGGTATCGCGTCAGGCTGCGGCATGGGCGCGGCGGCGCGGCTTGCCTGTTTTGTGTTCTGTCCACACCCGGTTTGAAACCTATTTTCGGTACTATAATCTCGCCTTCATCGAACCATTGATGATTGCGTGGCTCCGCAAATTATATCGCCGCTGCGACGCGCTGGTCGCTCCATCGGAAAGCTTTGCGCAGGTGCTGCGCGAACAGCGGATGAATTACGATATCGATATCTGGTCACGCGGGGTGGACCGCGACATATTCGATCCTTCGCGGCGCGATCTGGATTGGCGCAGCGATCAGGGTATTGACGAAGATGTGCCCGTTATCGGCTTTCTGGGCCGATTGGTGATGGAAAAAGGGCTGGATGTTTTTGCCGACACGATTGATCTGCTGAACCGCCGCAAGGTGCATCACAAGGTTATGGTCATCGGCGAAGGCCCGGCGCGCGGATGGTTTGAAAACCGGTTGCCAGACGCGGCCTTTGTGGGATTTCAGGGCGGCACAGATCTGGCCCGTGCAATTGCGGGGATGGACGTTCTTTTTAACCCCAGCGTTACTGAAACCTTCGGCAATGTAACATTGGAAGCCATGGCGTGCGGCCGTCCAGTGGTGGCAGCAAAGGCTACGGGCAGCCAAAGCCTTGTCGAGGATAAATATAATGGCCGCTTGATCACGCCCGGCGCGATCAATCAGTTTTCCGATGCACTCCAACTATACTGCGAAAATGCCGATATACGCGCAGAACACGGGGCCGCCGGTGAACAACGCAGCCTGAATTACAGCTGGGACGCCATCAATCAGGTTGTGGCCGATACATATTTGCGTTTGATCCGGCAAAAACAGCGGACCGAACGCTGATCTGGCCAAATCAGTAGCAGTGCAGTAATCCATCGCCATGTCCGATCTATTCGCCGATCAACCCCAACAATCGCCGCCGCCGCCGCCAATCGCGGCTGGCAACGCACCGCTGGCTGATCGTTTGCGCCCGCGCAGTTTAGACGAAGTCATCGGACAGGAACATCTCACCGCAAGTGACGGCGCAATCGGACGTATGATCGCGGCAGGAAAATTATCTTCGATGATCCTATGGGGCCCGCCCGGCACTGGCAAAACCAGCATCGCACGGCTTCTCGCCAATGCGGTGGGCATGCATTATCTTCCGATAAGCGCGGTATTTTCAGGCGTAGCGGATTTGAAAAAGGCATTCGCCCAAGCGGAGCAAATAGCCAAAACGGGCAAACAGACATTGCTGTTCGTCGATGAAATTCACCGGTTCAATAAGGCGCAGCAGGATGGCTTTCTGCCATTTGTCGAACGCGGCGTCGTCACGCTGGTCGGTGCCACGACGGAAAATCCCAGCTTTGAATTAAACGCTGCGCTGCTGTCACGGGCGCAGGTATTGTTGCTGGAGAGGCTGAACGAAACCGCGCTGGCACAGCTGCTTGCCAATGCAGAAACGCTGACGGGCAAAAAACTGCCAGTGACTGCGGATGCGCGCATGGCATTGATTAACGGTGCCGATGGCGACGGGCGGTTTTTGTTAAATCAGGCAGAAACGCTGTTCGATATTGCCGTCGATAACGCGTTGGACGCCAAAGCAATGGCAGCACTGCTCCACCGCCGCATGCCGGTGTATGATAAAAGCGGTGACGGCCATTACAATCTGATCAGCGCGCTGCATAAATCGATGCGCGGTTCTGATCCGCAGGCGGCGCTATACTGGCTGGCGCGTATGCTCACCGCCGGTGAAGATCCTCTTTATGTGCTGCGCCGGATCACGCGGTTTGCCAGCGAGGATATCGGCCTTGCCGATCCGCGCGCGCTGCAGCAATGTCTTGCCGCAAAAGACGCCTACCAATTTCTGGGCAGTCCGGAGGGCGATCTCGCCATTGCGCAGGCCTGTCTATATTGCGCTGCTGCGCCCAAATCCAATGCGGTCTATGCTGCGCAGAAGGCCGCATGGAAATCGGCGGCGGACACCGGCTCGCTGATCCCTCCGCCCAATATTCTGAACGCGCCGACGACATTGATGAAGGATCTCGGCTATGGCGCAGGCTATAGCTATGATCATGATCAGGCGGACGGGTTCTCCGGTGACAATTACTGGCCGGAACAGATGGAACCGCAAACATTCTATCATCCTGTTGACCGCGGGAACGAACGCGCAGTGCGTGAACGCATGAAATATTGGGACGATCGCCGCGCGCATATCCGCCAAGGCGCACGAACTGAAGCCGATTTCCGGGATGATGCGGAAGGCTGAATTTTTCCAAAGCATTGATGTGCAGCGATAAGCGAACTTGCACGATAGACAATTTTACGCCGATTGTCTGTAAGTATTTGAAATAGCCAATCAGTGGTGTTAACACTTAATTAACAAGATGCGCTGCCGCATTTTGTACTCAACAGGGAGTGGATTATGAATAACTTACGGATTGGCAATTACGCGTTTGACGCGAATGCTGCCATTCAGGTCGCGGAAAAGGTGGGAATGGCGCTCGTTATTCTCGCTATCACGTGGATCCTGGCAAAAGCCGCGAAATGGGCCTTCGCAAAACTTGTCGATAACGTAGGTTTTCTCCGGCGCGACACGTCTTCCGGCGAATCTATCGGTAATTCGCTCGGCAAAATTGTCAGCCTGCTTATCTGGCTCTTTGGCCTGATGGCCGTTCTGACAGTGTTTAATCTGGGCGGAGTAATCGCGCCGATCGAAAAACTGCTCAGCAATATTATGGACTTCATCCCAAATCTGGTGGGTGCGGCGCTGATATTCTTTATCGGTCTGATCATCGCGGGTATCCTGCGCGATCTGATTGTGACGGCATTGCAAACGGTTGATTTTGACAAATGGGCAAATCGCGGCGGTATTGATACTGCAACAGGCAACAGCAAAATCAGCACCACCATCGGAACAGTGATCTACGCTCTGGTGACGATAACGGTGGCGATCCTTGCGCTTGAGGCTCTGAACCTTGAAGCGATTTCAGGACCGGCGAGCGACATGCTGCGGATCATCCTGACATCTATTCCGAACATTATCGTCGCTGCGATTATCCTCGCTATCGGCTATCTGGTATCGAATTTCGTGGTTCAGCTGATCAAGGAATTGTTGCCGGATCTCGGTGTGGACCGCGCGCTTACCAGCTCCGGTCTGGTATCGGCCGGAACCAGCGCATCGGGCATCATCGCCCGCGTTGTGCAGGTCGCTATCATGCTGTTCTTCGCCATTGCAGCGACACGCATGCTGGGCTTCCCTGAACTCACCGCAATCCTTGACCAGATATTGGAATTGGGCGGACGCGTGGTGTTTGGCGCAGTCGTGATCGGCATCGGCGTTCTGATCGCGAATATGATTTCGCGGTTGATGGATACTGATGGCGACGGCGGCATCGCGTCCACCGTGGTGCGTTATGTAGCTATCATCCTGTTCACGTTCATGGGTCTGGAATTCATGGGTGTTGGCGACGATATCGTGCGGCTTGCATTTGGCGCGCTGGTTATCGGCTCTGCAGTTGCAGCGGCGCTGGCTTTCGGCCTGGGCGGACGCGAAACTGCTGGCAAGGTGCTTGAAGATCTGCGGGAAAATCCTCCACAGCCCAAAGCAAAGAAGCCAGCGGTCAGCAAGCCGGTGGCTCCCAAGCCTGCGGTGAAGAAGCCTATCGTTAGAGAATAGGACGTTTCATTCGATACGAAAAGGGGCGGGGCCATGCAGGCACCGCCCCTTTTTTTATGCCTTCGTAATACACAGGGAAAATCATGGGCAGTCAGAGGCGTCAATTTGCGAATTTCATCTGTATCGATTGGTCCGGCGCTGTAAGCCAAAGACCGCGCGGGATCGCGGCTGCGCAGATCGGACAATCCGGCCCGCCCTCCCTGCTGTCGCCGAAGCCGCGCTGGTCGCGCTTTGACATTTTGAATTGGCTGAACAAGCTGGCCGACGCCCAAACCGATGTCCTGATCGGAATGGATTTGTCGTTCGGTTTGCCCTTCGTTGATCATGGCGCATTCTTCCCCGAATGGGACGACAGCCCGGCAAGGGCATCACAGCTTTGGACGCTAGTGGACCAAATTAGCGGTGATGATCCGCATTTGGCCGTAAGCAGCTTCCTGAAACATCCACAAGCAAAGCGGCACTTCCGCCATGCCAAAGGTGATGTCGGCGATCTGTTCGAAGGCGGCACAGGGCGACTGCGCGTTTGCGAACATCATCAACGCGCGACCAAACAGGCCAATAGCTGGAGCTGCTTTAACCTCGTCGGCGCAGGTCAGGTGGGCAAAAGCTCGCTTACCGGAATGCGAATGCTTAACAGGCTTTCAGGCCGGATTCCTGTGTGGCCATTTGATCCTTTGCCTGCGCACGGCCCTGCGCTGGTCGAAATCTATACCAGCATGGCCGCGCGCGCCGCAGGGATACCACCGGGCCGCAGCAAGATCCGTGACCGTCAGGCATTGGTAAATGCGCTGCGCCAGTTGGATACGCCTGCGCCCGCGCGGCTTCGCAGCTATGATGATCACAGCACCGATGCGCTGCTAACATCCGCGTGGATGCGCAAAACCAGCACAAACCCCGCAATGTGGAACCCGCCGTTGCTCACCGAAAAAATTAGCCAAACAGAGGGGTGGACCTTTGGCGTGATTTGATGCAAGGAACGCTTCGCAAACGCGATGCCGGTATAGCTCAGTTGGTAGAGCACCTGATTTGTAATCAGGGGGTCACGAGTTCGAATCTTGTTGCCGGCACCATTTGCATTCCTGCAAAAGCGCACAAAGCCTGTTGAGCCGGTGCCGATTTGTTCGGCGCACCGACCAAACTAGCGTGTGACGTTATAGCGCAGCTGGTTTTCGCTCAATTGAAAGCCCACGAGCAATTCAAAGCTTGTACGCACCAACGCCGCCCGGACTGCCGGATCGGCAAGCGGATCGAGCGCGGCATCGACATCGCCGGGTTTGCGCTTTTTGTTGATTTTCTCGATAATCTCTGCAGGCAGCCGTGCTGCGCTCCCCTCAACGAAGGCCGCAGCCTTAGCGGGCGTTCGGGTTGTGGCTTGTCCATCGGCAAACTGCAAAGTCACCTGCCCCACCCGTTTCGCGACGACGGCGCTGCCGCCCTGCACGACTGTGGAATAATAGGGCAAATTAACCGTCCGTGCGCCGCGCGCATTGCTGCGTATCGCGCGCACTTCAAACTGCGCTTCGGAATAGATTTTCGCGCCGCTATTATCGCAGGTTGAACGCACTTGCGTGATATTTGCCACCACATCAATTGCGCTTGCATCCTGGCTGCCCGCGGGATTGAACAACGTAATATCGCCAGTGCCATCGGGCACAGCCACGATTGGGCAGCCCGTGCGCGTGGCCGCGACGCCGACGCCGCTATCGAGCACAAGATCGCCATCCCGGCTGCAGGCTGACAGCAACAGCGAGGCCGCGATGGAGGTAAAAATAATAACATTCTTGTTCATGGCTTGGCCCTTGCCCCTCGCGGCGGTTGTTCTGCGCATTGCTAGCGCCTATCTGTTCCTTATCGCCGCCGCCGCGCCTGCGCAACAGGCGAAAGCACTTGGCCCAATTGGCAGGATTAGCTATCTGAGATGTCCAATGACTGAACAAAATCCTATCAAACCGCCGATGACACTGATTCTGGCTGCCCCGCGCGGCTTTTGTGCCGGGGTGGACCGCGCGATCCAGATCGTAGAGCTAGCGCTGGAGCAGCATGGCCCGCCGGTTTATGTGCGCCATGAAATCGTGCATAACCGCTTTGTCGTCGATAGTCTGAAAGCGAAGGGCGCGATATTTGTCGAGGAACTGTATCAGGTTCCCGATGGCGCGCAGGTGGTATTTTCTGCACATGGCGTGCCAAAATCCGTGCCGGCCGATGCGAAGGAGCGCGGGCTCGACTATCTTGATGCCACCTGCCCGCTGGTATCAAAAGTGCACAAACAGGCCGAGCGTCAGGTCGAGGCAGGACGGCATATCATTTTTGTCGGGCATGAGGGCCATCCAGAAGTTATCGGCACATTCGGGCAAGTGCCCGCCGGTGCGATGACGTTGGTGGAAACAGTACAGGATGCCGAAAATGTGGAATTGCAGGGTGATCGCGAACTGGCTTTTCTGACACAGACAACGCTGTCGGTGGATGATACGCAGGATATTGTGGAAGTGCTGCAACGCCGCTTTCCCGGTATCGTCGGGCCGAAAGGCGAGGATATCTGCTATGCCACGTCAAACCGGCAAGAAGCCGTGAAATCCATCGCAGATCAATGCGATGTCGTATTGGTAATAGGCGCGCCGAACAGCAGCAATTCGATGCGGCTGGTGGAGGTGGCCGAGCGGTGCGATACAGAATCGCATCTCGTGCAACGGGCAAGCGACATTGATTTCAGCTGGTTTGCCGATGTCCAGACGGTTGGGCTAACCGCAGGTGCATCTGCGCCTGAACAGTTGGTGCAGGAGATTATCACCGCGCTGGCCGACAGATTTGATCTTACGCACCGCGAAGTGCGCACGGCGCAGGAAAACATTACGTTCAAATTGCCGCGGCAGCTTACTGAAAATATACGATAGTGGCAGTCTACACGCAGGTTAGCGCCGAAGACGCCGCCAGCTTTCTGGCCAAATATGACGCTGGCGAATTGATATCATTCAAAGGTATCGCGGAGGGTGTCGAGAACAGCAACTATCTCGTCGAAACCACCAAAAGCAAATATTTCCTCACGCTGTATGAAAGCCGTGTCGATCCTGCCCAGCTGCCATTTTTTCACGATCTGCTCGGCCATTTGAAACAGGCAGGCTGCCTCGTCCCGGCCTTTATTCATGACCGTGAAGATAATTGGCTGCAACAGCTATGCGGCCGTCCGGCGTGCCTTATTGAATTTCTAAGCGGCGTCTCGCCAAGTGAACCCGGCGCTGCACAGGCAAACGCAATCGGCACCGCATTGGGCGAATTGCATCTGGCCCTGCGCGATTTCGACGGGCACCGGCCAAACAGTATGGGGCTGGCCGAATGGCGCAGGCTGGCCAATGAATGCGGCGATGCTGCATTGGACGACATCGCCCCCGGCCTTGCCGCCCGCATTGATGAAGAGCTTTCGTTGCTTGAACGCGACTGGCCCGTGCATTTGCCTCACTCTGTCATTCATGGCGATTTATTTCCCGACAATGTGCTGATGCTGGGCAATACTCTTTCGGGGCTTATCGATTTCTATTTCGCCTGCACCGAAATTCGCAGCTTCGATATAGCCGTCACACATGCAGCGTGGAGCTTTTCGAGCGATGGCGCGCATTACCTGCCTCAAATCGGGACAGCCATTTTGGATGGCTATCGGCAGACGCACGGGATTGATGCGGAAACGCTTTCGGCACTTCCTCTTTTGTTTAGAGGGGCTTGCCTGAGGTTTCTGCTGTCCCGCTGCTATGATTGGGTGAATACGCCGGCGGGCGCGCTGGTAACACCGAAAAACCCGACAGCGTTTCTCTACAGACTTGATTTTTATGCAAACCCTGCAAATAAGGACATCATATTGGGGTAGTATGAAACAGGTTGAAATCTATACAGACGGTGCTTGCAAGGGAAATCCCGGCCCGGGTGGCTGGGGCGCTATCATCCGCTATGGCGAGCATGAAAAGGAAATCTGCGGCGGTGAGGATGATACCACCAACAACCGCATGGAGCTGACCGCTGCGATCCAATCGCTGAAATTGCTGATCGAACCGTGCGAAGTGCTGCTGCATACTGACAGCAAATATGTGCTGGATGGTATCACCAGATGGGTCGAAGGCTGGCAGCGCAATGGCTGGAAAAACGCATCGAAACAGCCGGTGCGCAATGCCGATTTATGGCACGAGCTGATCGACGCGGCGGGCCGCCACGAAATTGAATGGCATTGGGTGAAGGGCCATTCCGGTTCGGTTGGTAATGACCGCGCAGACGCCTTGGCCAGCTCTGCCGCGCTTGCCATTCAAAATGGCGAATCTGCTGACGTTGGCTGATATCTAAAAACGGTTTGGTGCATACCGCGCAGGATCCACACCGGCTGGAGCAGTTTGATCGCCGGTGATCAGCGAAGCCGCAAGCTGCGCCGATGCAGGTGCTGTTTGAATGCCGAAACCGCCCTGCCCGGCCAGCCAGAAGAAATGTTCATTCGCTGGATCATGGCCGATCACCGGTAGCCGGTCCGGCGCAAAACTGCGCAGTCCCGCCCAGCTATGTTCAACCTTTGCTACGCGCCAATCCACCACTTTGCTGAAGCGGTCAATCGCGGTTGCAATATCGATTTCTTCGGCGGCAGCATCGCAAGGCGCGCTTGGCGTTTCATCATGCGGGGTAAGCCAGATGCGCCCGGCAGGATCAGCTTTGAAATAAAAGCTGCCGTCCAATCCAAGGATCAACGGCAGATCGGCGGGCGGCGCAGGATCGGTCGCAAGTTGCACTACAGTTCGGCGCAGCGGCGTGATGCCGGTGGGCGCAATCCCGCTGAGCTGTGCCACCATGTCCGCCCATGCGCCCGCCGCGTTGATCAGCAGCCGTGCCGAAAAAGTCTCTCCGCCTGCCTCTATTTGCCAAAGTCCGCGACCGAATTTTGCCCGGTGCAGCGCCGTGCTTGTTTGCAATACAGCGCCGCCGTGCCGTGCGCCGCGAAGATACGCAGCATGCAGCGCGGCCACATCAATATCATAACAGCCATGTTCATACACGCCGATATCCCAGCCAGCGCGCAAACCCGGGATCTGCGCGGAAATCTTCTCTGGCGGCAATTGTTCGAAGCTGAGCGTTGTTTCTGCAAAATCTGCGATCAATCTGGCGGCCAGCGGTCGATCGTCATTGCGGCCGATATGCAATGCGCCGCGATGGTGCATAAAGGCAGTGTCCGAAAATTGCGCTGGCGGCTGGCGAAGAAAATCGCCTGACGCTGTGGTAAGCGGCTGAACCCCCGGCCCGCCGTAGCTTTCGTTCCAGAACGCAACGGACCGCCCGGTGGCATGATATCCCGGCTGCGGCTCAGCCTCCAGCAATAGCACTGAACGCGACGGCGCGAGTGCGTGCGCGATGCTCACCCCGGCCATCCCGGCGCCGACTATGACAATATCAAAATCCGCTGACGCAACCTGCATCAGGGTTTGGGCGCATGCGTATCGAAAAAATCCTCAATCCGCCGCAGACATTCATCGCGCACGTCGTCTGCTTCTCTCAGCAATTCATGCGCGGCGTTCAATCCGAAACAATGCAATTCGGAATTGGGTAGCCGCTCGTGATCCTCGATAATCCGTTTCGTACTGACAAGCTGATCGAATTTTGCCGCGAGCAAAAGCACAGGCCGATGCATATTTTCCAGCGTGCCGCGATTGCGCAGCCGCGTCGTAGAGGCAAAGGCGCGTTCCAGCCATCGCCAGCATGGCGGACCCAGCCGAACATCGGGCCGTTCATTCCACCAGAAAAATTCATCTTCATATCGCCGGTCGCTATGCGTTAAAATCTTCTGGCGTAGTGCGATTGGCGACAATGGCTTCTCGCTGTCCTTCCATGCCGGCCGCTTGCCGCGCCCCATGCGAATCATCAGCTTTGCAAAGCCATGGCTCCATGAAAGCGGCACCCCGCTTGGCCGGATGCCCAGCATCGGCGCGCTTAGCGTGGTGGCAACAGGATCAACCGCCTGTTCAACCAGCGCGCGCATGGCGAGATGCCCGCCCATTGAATGCGCGACCAGAACGTGCGGACCGGGCGTTTCAGCCTTCCACTTGCTCCAGAAAAATTTAAGGTCGGCAATCCAGACAGAAAAATCCGCAATATAGCCAACGTTGCGATTTTCCAGAATACGCCCCGACAATCCCTGCCCGCGCCAATCTATAGCAGTTACGTTCCATCCGGCGCGCGCCCAATGGTCCAGCGTTTCGAGGTATTTTTCATAATGATCGCCGCGTCCCGGCAGGAACAGCAACGATCCGCGCGGCTGCCCACCCGACAGCGATGGCCAGTCGATGCGGCGGATTTCCCAGCCATCTTCGGCCTGCCACCAGCTTTCCGCTGCTTCTGCTGGAATCTGTCTCCAACGAAGATCGTCCTCGCTGCTGGCCATGTTGCTTTCGCGCATAATTACCTTTTGGTAAGTTTCCGTGGTTAATCAGGTGCAATGTTTACCGAAAACCTCATCTACGCGCTGCTCGCAGGATTGGCAATTGCGCTCGTCTTCTCGACCTACAGCGATATTCGCCATCGGCTGATCTATAACAAGGTTACCATTGCGATAGCTTTGGCAGCGCCGGCCTATTGGATCGCCACCGGGAATTATTCGCTGGAGGCAATCGGCCTGCATTTGCTGGTCGCTGTCTGCACGTTCCTGTTCTTTGCGCTGTTCTTCTATCTCGGCATGATGGGCGGCGGCGATTTGAAACTTTTCACTGCATTGGCGCTCTGGTTCAGCTGGGATGTAACGCTGCGCATGATCTTTCTCGCGTCCATTCTGGGCGGATTGGTAACACTTGTATTTTGGGCAATTCATAAAGTGAAACAACAGGATGGTCCCGTCCGCGTTCCTTATGGGGTCGCAATAACTATCGCTGGATTAATTATCGTTAGTGAACGGTTTATTTACCATTTTGGGTGAATAAGCGTGTTCCAATCAGGGGATCCTTCAGGAGGCCTAGTTCGTCATGGATAAGAAAAAAGTTATTTTGCTGGTATGCGCGCTGATCATTGCAGGCGTCACTGCCTTTATGGCACGCAGCATGTTTACCGGTGCATCTGCACCCTCGGCCAAGGCGGTCGAACAGGCTGTGCCAACCGGCCCGAAGATCCTCGTGGCAACACGGGCGCTTCCGGTGGGAACAATCATCACTGCTGATTCTTTCAGCTATCAGCCATGGCCCAAAGAGCTTGTCGAGGCAGCCTACTTCCTCGATACCGGCAAAGAGGGCGATGGCGCTGCGAATCTTCAGGAGCTGAACGGCACTGTCGTGCGCACTGCGATTACCGCGGGCCAGCCGATCACTAAGGGATCACTCGTTTTTCCCGGCGATCGCGGCTTTCTGGCAGCAGCGTTAAGCCCCGGCATGCGCGCTGTCACTGTTCCGGTGTCTGCGTTGACCGGTGTTGCCGGTTTCGTATTCCCCGGTGACCGCGTCGATTTGGTGCTGACACAGAATGTAAATGATGACAGCCCCGACAAACGCCCATTGAAAGTAGCCGAGACCATTATGCGCAATATGCGCGTGCTGGCCACCGATCAACGCTCCAGTCCGGGTAAAGACAAAAACGGTAAAGTGTTGGTAAAACAGTATAAGCTGGTCACACTCGAAGCTACCCCTGCACTCGCAGAGAAAATCTCGGTTGCGCTCAGCTTGGGTACGTTGAGCCTGTCGCTCCGTTCACTGGCCGACAATCAGGCTGAATTGGAACTGGCGCTGGCATCCGGCGATGTTTCGGTTCCCGAAAATGCCACACCGGAAGAAGAAGAGGCGATCCTAGCCAAAATACAGACCCGCCCAAGTTCGGGCGCCAAGAGCTTCACAACCGGCGGCCAGGTGTCACGCTTCCAGCGCAGCAACTATGAACCCGCGCCGAAAACTGCGGTTCAGCAGGCTGCAAAAGAAGTTCGTGAAACCAAAACGATCGAAAAAATCCGCAAGGGACCAGTCGTCCGCGTTTCCAAGGGCGGTAATGTCGAAGAAGTAATGTTGGACCGGAGATAAGACATGAATAGCATGAAGAAAATCAGATCCGGCATAGCTGCATTTGCTATGGTCGCTGCATTCGGCACCGCCGGTAGCATGGCGGCACCCAGCCAGGCACAGGCGCAGTCTTCGAAAGACGCCCGCACGATTACAATGTCCGTCGGACGCGGCCAGCAGTTTAATCTGCCACGCAACATTGCCGATGTCACCGTTACCAACAGCGGCGTTGCCGATGTCGAGGTGAAAACCGCACGTCAGATTTATATTCATGCAAAGGGGCCGGGCGAAACAACTGTCTACGCAACCGATGCTGCCGGCAACAATGTGTTGGTACTCAATGTTCGTGTTGGCACCAATATGGATTCGCTGGGGCAGATGCTGTCTGTGGCGATGCCAGAAGCCGATATCAATATCACCACAATGAACGGTGTTGTCTTGCTGACCGGCACAGTCGCACAGCCCGAAGACATTGCCGAGGCCGAACGTCTGGTCGCTGCGTTTTCGCGCGGGACCGAGGTGGTTAGCCGCCTGCGCACGGCAACGCCGCTGCAGGTCAATCTGCAGGTTCGTATTGCGGAAGTCAGCCGTTCACTTGCCAAGGAGATGACGGGCAACGTCGCATCACGCGACAGTTCAGGCGGGTTCCTGTTTGGAGTGAACCGCGGACGCGATTTCGTGAATATTGGCGATGTGGATACCTCTAATCTGCCGCAGCTTGATGCTTCATCTGCGTTTGGCTTGCCAGCAGGATCAATCAGCCTGCCGTTCAATCCGCAAACCGGGCAGTTTGTGACGGGCGGGACGGATTTCGAATTCAGCAATGTTACCGGCGGTAACGTGCTGCAAGCCGCTGGCCGCCTGTTCGGGCTGGATGTCGCGGCTGCGTTTGATCTGTCCGAACGGGCCGGTCTTGCCACAACATTGGCGACACCAAATCTGACGACCGTATCTGGCGAGACAGCGTCTTTTCAGGCCGGTGGCAGCTTCCCCATCCCGACATCGACAGGCCTGGGCGCCACAAGCGTTCAATTTCAGAACTACGGTGTGCTTCTGGAATATACGCCGACTGTGTTGTCAGACGGACGCATTTCGCTTCGTGTGAAACCCGAAGTGTCCGACATCACTTCGCAAGGCGCAGTGCGGATAAACGGATTTGAAATTCCCGCCATCACCACCAGAACGGTCGAAACGACTGTGGAGCTGGGTTCGGGCCAAAGCCTGATGATCGCGGGATTGTTGCAGAATAACATGCAATCTTCGGTCGATAAGATGCCGGGTGCGGGCGACATACCCGTTATCGGATCGCTCTTCCGGTCGAACGGCTGGCGCAAAAACGAAACCGAGCTTGTCGTGGTAATCACGCCATATCTGGTAAAACCAACATCGGCAGACAAGATCAAGCTGCCCACCGATGGGTATAATTCGCCCAACGATCTGGAACGCGTACTGCTGAACAAATGGGCGACCGACAGAGGCATCAAGGATCGGCCAAAGCCCACAGTGGCACCGCCAGCGGCCAACAACCCTGAATTCAAGGCGATTGGATCTGCTGCCCCGGCGCAATCCAAACCCGCGAAAAACGCAGGAACCAAAAAAGCGAAATCGCAGGCATCTGCCCCCGGTTTCAGCTTTGACAATTAAGGTAATCGGTCAGGAGACTTATAATGCAGAAGCTTAACATCATCACTGCCGCTTCCCTTGCTATCGCTTTGGCGGGATGCGGAAGCATCGGCCAGAACACCAGCCTGTATTCAACCAACCAGCCGGTTGTCGAACGCACCAATTATGCCATCGATGTAAATCTGGATGGCAGCGGTATTTCCGCCAATGAAGAAACCCGCCTCGCGCAATGGTTTGATGCATTGCAGCTGGGCTATGGCGATCGCATCGCTATGGATTTCGGCGGCGGATATCCCAATGTCGCTGCACGTCAGGATATGGCAGCGATTGCCGCACGCAATGGCATGCTTGTCACGGATATCGCGCCGGTTACCCAAGGCAATGTTATGCCGGGAACAGGCCGGATCGTCGTTACCCGCTCGGTAGCTTATGTGCCCGATTGCGACGGTTTCAAAAACGATACCGACAGCAACTTCAATGGTTCGACCAGCAAGAATTACGGCTGCGCGACCAATACAAATATCGCTGCGATGATTGCTGATCCGGAAGATCTGGTGCGCGGCAAAGAAAATGGCAGCAACGACAATAGCAGCGGCAACCGGGCAATCGAAGCCTATCGCGCCAAAACATCGGGAGGCAACCCATGAACGCTCCTTGGAAAGCAAATCAGGCTGGCAGCCGGGACGCCTTTACGGCCTTCGTCTGCGATGATCTGACACTCGATACCATTCGCGGCGTTTGCGATGAGATGGGCTGGGGCCAGGAAAAGGCGAATAAGGGCGGATTGCGTAACGCGATCCAGTCGCTGTCGGTATCCGCCAGTCCGCAAATTCTGCTGGTCGATCTGTCCGAATCGGGCGATCCGATAAATGATATCAACGAATTGGCCGAGGTGTGCGAACCCGGCACAGTCGTCATCGCGCTGGGACAGGTGAATGACGTTCGCCTCTACCGCGATCTATTGATGTCGGGGCTTCAGGATTATCTGCTGAAACCGCTCAGCCCCGATGCTGTGCGCGATGCATTGTCTCAGGCGCAGGCCACTTTAATGGCACCGAAAAATGATGAAAAAAGCGGCGATAAACCGCATGTGTCGACAGCAGTTGTCGGCGTGCGCGGCGGCGTAGGCGCATCCACACTGGCGACATCGCTGGCATGGCTGTTCTCACAAAAGCTGGATCACGCGACTGGCTTGCTCGATCTGGACATTCATTTTGGCACCGGCGCGCTGTCGATGGATTTAGAGCCAGGCCGCGGCCTGACTGATGCGATTGATAACCCCAGCCGTATTGACGGCCTGTTCATCGAACGCGCCATGATAAAGGCGAATGACAAGCTGTCCATATTATCGGCCGAATGCCCGATGAACAGCGCAGTCATGTCAGACGGCAGTGCTTTCTTCCAACTTCAGGAGGAGTTGCGCGCCGCGTTTGACAACACTGTTATCGATTGTCCGCGCAGCATGCTGATCAGCTACCCGCATCTTGCCAACGATATAAATGTTCTGGTCGTAACGGCTGAACTGACGCTGGCATCGGCGCGCGATGCCATTCGTGTTCTGGCATGGGCGCATTCAAACGCACCGCATAGCAAAGTCATCGTGGTCGTTAACAAAGTAAACAGCGCCAGCATGGAAATCAGCCGCAAGGATTTCGAAGCAACGATTGAACGCAAGATCGATCTTGTAATTCCTTCCGATCCCAAAGGCGCAGCACAAGCTGCAAAATTGGGTCGTCCGATTGTTGAATCGGTAAAAGGCAGCAAGATCTCTCTCGCGATTGCCACGCTGGCCGACATCGTCACCGATGTGGCCGAGCAGAACGCCGAGGAAGCGGACGGCGAAGGCGAAAGCACAGGCAAGAAAAAATCTGTGATGGCGGGCTTCAAATCCATGCTGTCGAAGAAAGAAAAATAAGCATGATGTTGCCTTGCGGGGATTAATCCTGCGCACGGCATAACCATCAGCTGGACGGGGCATATTTATGCAAATGGCTATTCTGATATTCGGATTTTTCCTGGCGGTCGGCTTGGTCAGCTTTGCGTTGCTGGGCAGCGGCGGCGGACGTTCCGTTACCAAGCGGCTGAACGCTGTAAAGGAACGCCATTCGGACAGCACCGAGGCCAAGCTGCAAAGCCAGATGCGCAAGGCGATTGCTTCGCGCAAACCGGTCAGCTTTGCACAAGGCACGAATATGAGCCGCATAGACCGGCTTCGTTTGCGGCTGGAAAAAACCGGCAAAGGCTGGTCACTCAAGCAATATATATCCGTGTCGGCATCGTTGGCGGCGGTTATTTGCGCGCTCATCATGATCAAGGGCGCGCCGCTGTATCTGGGGGCCGCAATCGGCATGCTGATCGGCCTTGGCCTGCCGCATATGATTGTCAGCTTCATGATCAAAAAACGGCTGAACCATTTCACAACCAATTTTCCCGACGCTATCGAACTGTTGGTCCGCGGGCTGAGGTCCGGTCTTCCTGTCGGGGAGACATTGGGCGTTGTGGCAGAAGAAATTCCTGGCCCTGTCGGGGTGGAATTCAAGATGATCACTGACAAAATCAAGGTCGGCAAAACCATGGAAGACGCGATGCAGGATACGGCTGACCGGCTTGCAACACCTGAGTTTCAGTTTTTCGTAATTACATTGGCCATTCAGCGCGAAACCGGCGGTAACCTTGCCGAAACGCTGTCCAACCTGGCCGAAGTTCTGCGCAAACGCGCGCAGATGAAGTTGAAGATCCGGGCGATGTCGTCTGAATCTAAAGCATCTGCCTATATCGTGGGTTCGCTGCCGTTCATCGTTTTTGGCCTCGTCTGGTCTGTGAACCCCACCTATCTAGGCGGCTTCTTCGTCGAACCACGGCTAATTATCGCCGGTCTGATCGGACTGGTATGGATGAGCATCGGTGTGGGTATTATGGCCAAAATGGTCAGCTTTGAGATTTGATGGGAGCGGATATGAATATGATACTCTCTGTCAACGCAAACCCCCAACTGTATGGCGTCGATGTGTATATGGTTGCCACAGGATTGGCGGCTATCGCGTCACTCGCGGTGTTGCTGGCAATCTATGCGGCAGTCACGGTGAAAGACCCGATGGCGAAACGCGTCAAAGCGTTGAACGAACGGCGGGAACAATTAAAAGCTGGCATCACAGCGACAACCGCCAAGAAACGCGCCAAACTGGTGCGCCACAATGAAACAACGGACAGGATGCGCAGCTTTCTGGGCAAGCTGAAAGTTCTTCAGGTTGATCAGGTTGCCGATGCGCAGCAGAAATTGGCGCAGGCTGGTATTCGCCGCAAGGAGCTGGCGGTCATAATTATTTTCAGCCGGCTGATCCTGCCTATCGTTCTGGGCGGTTCTGCGGCGCTTTATATCTATGGCTTCGGCGGTATGGAGGGCTATTCCACCTTCAAGCGGTTCATGGCCTTCGCTGCTGCTGTGCTGTTGGGCTACAAGGCTGCTGATCTATATATCGGCAATCTGGTTTCAAAGCGTACCGATGCGATCCGCAAAGGCCTGCCCGATGCGCTCGATCTGCTGGTTATCTGCGCAGAAGCTGGTCTGACGGTCGATGTTGCGTTTAACCGCGTGGCAAAGGAATTGGGCCGCGGCTTTCCCGAATTGGGCGATGAATTTGCACTGACCGCAATCGAGCTGGGCTTTCTGACCGAGCGGCGACAGGCGTTTGAAAATCTCGCTTACCGTGTAAACCTTGATTCGGTAAAAGGCGTGGTCACGACGATGATCCAGACCGAGAAATACGGCACGCCGCTGGCATCTGCCCTGCGCGTGCTATCAGCAGAGTTCCGCAATGAACGCATGATGCGCGCCGAGGAAAAAGCCGCGCGCTTGCCTGCGATCATGACGGTGCCGCTGATCCTGTTCATTCTGCCGACGCTGTTTATCGTGATCCTTGGCCCGGCGGCCTGCTCGATCAGCGACGCGCTTATTAAATAGCGGGCGGATCCTGCAAACTAACGGGGCGCGCTGCTGGCAAAGCAGTGCGCCCTAAATTTTTGTTCGTAGCCCCAGCCAGATGGTGCGCGGATTTGCCCGCTCGATAATATCGCTGCTGGACAATCCGGCCTGCACTTCCTGACCGAACAGATTCTCCGCGCGCAGCTCCACGGTCCAGTCATCATTGCCGCCAATTGCATGGCCTGCCCACGCGTCCAGCGTCACTGCATCGGCGAGCAGGCGGCTGTTCATATCATCTTCAAACTGCGCACCATAATAGCGCATCGATATGCCAGCTTTGAAACCGGGCCGATCATCGTAGCCAAGGCCAA
>Ga0114952_1000506_pt1 | contig 40383 bp, 46 predicted proteins | sample SidtaG_2_FD_87303 | JGI IMG/M metagenome (GOLD analysis project Ga0114952, IMG submission 87303) | Marine algal microbial communities from Sidmouth, United Kingdom - Sidmouth_Asex2 metaG | ecosystem: Host-associated > Algae > Red algae > Unclassified | place: Sidmouth, United Kingdom | collected...
TGCTGGCGATTATGCGGTGGCGTTCGAAACCTATAAGGCGCGTTGGAATGCAGGCGAGCTGACACCGCGCAACCTGCCTTATCCCGAATGGGCGGGACAATCGCTCGCGGGTAAAACTGTGCTTGTCATGCCAGAACAGGGGTTCGGGGATGCGGTGCTGTTTGCGCGGTTCGTGCCGTTGCTGCGTCGTATGGGTGCACATGTGTATTGTCTGGTTGAGCGGCCTTTGGCAGCGCTGCTGGATGGTCTTGATGGTGCCGATTGGACGGGACAAGCCGTGCCCGCGGATGCAAAGATTGATTATTACATCAACATGATGGATTTGGCGGCGATGTATTTCGCCGCGTCCAAAGACGTGCCAGCGCCCACGCGGCTGAATGTGCCTGCCGACAATGTGGCCCGCGCCCAGCAGATCGTAGCGCCCTACGGGGATACCTTTAAGGTTGGCGTCGTCTGGACAGGGTCAGTCACCTACAAGGGCAATGCGTTCAGGTCGTTCAGCCACACGGATTTACTGCCGCTGACCGACATCGAAGGCGCCCAGCTGTTTTCATTGTACAAAGGCCCCATGCTAGAGCCGTTTTTCAACGACGGTACGTCAGCGTTTATCGTGGATACAGGCAGTGATGAACGCGGGTTTGCGGATACCGCGGCATCGATGCAGGCCATGGATTTGATCATTACGTCAGATACGGCAACTGCACATATTGCCGGATCGCTTGGTGTGCCAACGTGGACTGTTCTTCATTGGGACCCGTTTTGGGTGTTCACACATGCCGGCGACACGACCCCTTGGTATCCGAATATGAAACTGTTTCGTCAAAAGACACCGCTGCGGTGGAATGGCGTGATGGAAGACGTGCGCGGCGCACTTAACGAGTATATGGGAAATTGATATGACAGAAATTCTTGTACCGACCTCTCCGGGTGAGTTGATTGACAAGCTGACGATATTGCGGCTGAAGTCCGAAAAAATCACGGATGCGGCCAAGCTGGTGAATGTGCATCACGAGATGGATATCCTGTCTGAAACAGCGCGGGTTGCCGTCCCTATGTCGGACGGGTTGCGCGCGCTTTGGGACGAGCTTTACGAGATTAACGCGGATCTTTGGGTGATCGAGGATGACATCCGCGCATTCGAGGCCAAATCCGATTTTGGCGCAGGCTTCATTGCATTGGCACGTGCCGTGTATGTCACCAACGATGAACGCGCCCGCGTGAAAAAAGACATCAACCTGCTTCTGGGGTCCCAGATTGTAGAAGAGAAATCATATACAGAATTTGGGAAACAAGCATGAGTATCGATGCCCGTATCAAAGCCGCTCGCGATTCCTTGGTTGAGGTTCAAAATGAATTGGTCGGCAAGCTTGCCGCCGAGAAAACCCGCGCGCGTGCGCCGCTGACACGTCAGTTGCACGAGGTGCGCGGGATGTTGTCGCCGACGTTCCCCTATGCATCACAGGCGGGCCAAGACCTGATCGTTGACCGGATCATGAAGCAAAAGGAAGGCGGCACATTTGTAGATGTTGGCGCCTACGACGGTGTGACGGGGTCCAACACCATGTTCTTTGAGCGGTGGCGCAACTGGACGGGCGTGCTAGTCGAACCAGTTGCTGCACAACGGGCCAAAGCAGAAAAGCTGCGCTCGTCCCCTTGCATGGAATATGCCGTTTCCACCAAAAAAGGCACGGCAGAATTCATCACAGTGACCGAAGGGTTCACCCAGATGAGCGGCCTGTCCAAGACATACGACGACAAAATGCTGGAGCGGGTGCGCGCCGATCCGCGCCACGCCGAGAACGTGATCAAGGTGCCCACACGATCATTGTCTGCGATCCTGACCGAGGCGGGGATCATGAACCCCGATTTCATCTCGTTGGATATCGAGGGTGGAGAGCTGGCAGCGTTAAAGAAATTTCCGTTCAACAAACATGACGTTACCGTCTGGGCGATCGAGAACAACACCGCCGATCCGGCCATGCCCGCGCTGATGCGTGAAAAGGGATATAATCTGGCCGAATTCTGCGGACCTGATGAAATTTATGTTAAAATTCAAACATAAGGCATTCGTCGACAATCCAATCTTTAAGCACCCTTTCATCGCCTGACGCCTAACTGGTCACAGGTTTTGAAAAGGTGTGAACAGATGACAACGGCAAATGCTCCGATTATTATTAAGCGCAAAAAAGTCATTCAAGGCGGCGGTCATCACGGTGGCGCATGGAAGGTGACCTATGCCGACTTTGTCACCGCGATGATGGCCTTCTTTATGTTGATGTGGCTCTTGAATGCGACCACTGAACAGCAGCGCAAAGGCATTGCCGACTATTTTACACCGACTATTCCGATCAACCGGATTTCGGGTGGTGGTGACGGTATGTTCGGTGGTGACGATATCTTTGCCGAGGCAGCGATGATCCGGTCCGGTGTCGGTGGTCGCCCCGATACCACGCAAGAAGGCCAGGGCGGCGACGCCGACGAGGGGTCTGATGCGGCGCAGGTTGCTGCGCTTCAGAACATCGAAGAGGCCATTTTGGGGATCGGCGGCGAAAGCGCGCTTGGGCCTGACGCCTTACGCCACATTGTGACCCGCCTGACCGATGAGGGGCTTATCATCGAGATTTTTGATCTGCCTGATGTACCATTGTTTGATGAAGGCACGGATACCCCAAAACAGGTTACCCAAGAGATTGCCGCCTTGATGGCCCGCCTGTTTGTGGCCGTTGAAAACGATGTGGCGATCACAGGGCATTTACGTTCACAGACTGTTTTGCGCTTGAGCAATCCAATCTGGGCGGTGTCGACGGGACGCGCAGCGTCCATGCGGCTTTTGCTTGAAAGCGGCGGTTTGGATCCGACACGTATCGCACGGATTACAGGGGCGGGTGACAGGAACCCCGCTATCACCGACCCCACAGCAGTGCGCAACAACCGATTGGAGATTGTCTTGCTGCGGTCGGATATCTGAGGGATGGCGTTAGGAGGACGTTAAGTCTGAGGCCTTAGGGATAGTGGTAACAATACGCCATATCCCGATCCAGAAAGGTCACGCCATGACAATCTCATCTTCTTTGAATGCCTCTGTTGCCGGGCTTGCGTCGAATGCGTCGCGGCTCGCAACCATTTCCGACAATATCGCCAATGCATCGACATACGGGTACAAACGGGCGGTGACAGATTTTCATTCCATGGTGATCGAAAGCGGGCGTGGTTCGTACTCCGCAGGGGGTGTTCGCGCCACCTCAAGCCGGTTGATCGACCAGCGGGGGTCCTTGGTTTCAACGTCAAACCCGACGGATTTGGCTGTGCGGGGGCGTGGCATGTTTCCCGTCACCACAGAAGCATCGGTCGCCGTAGAAAACGGAGAGACACCGCTTCTGCTTAGTACGACGGGTTCGTTCCGACCGGACGATCAGGGATACCTAAGAAGCCCGGGCGGCCTTGTTTTGATGGGTTGGCCTGCGGCGGCGGACGGTACGATCCCGAGCTTCCCGCGCGATTCGGTTGATGGATTGGAACCCATTCAGATAAATTCCAACCAATACGCAGGAGAGGCCACAACGCGGATGGATTTGGCGGTAAACCTGCCTGCAACGTCCACAGAAGTTGGCGCAGCGGGCGATCCAGAAGTATTGTCGATTGAGTATTACGACAACCTTGGTAAATCGGCGAATTTGTCGGTGACATTCACGCCAACGGTTCCTGCTGCGGGGTCGTCAAACGAATGGACGATGCTGGTTACCGATAGCGCCTCTGGCGGGGCTGTCGTTGGAGAATACACCTTACAATTTGACCCGACGCGCGGCGCAGGCGGTACCTTGCAATCTGTAACCGCAGTGTCCGGTGGGGCTTATGATCCGGCAACGGGTGCGCTTGCAGTTAACGTGAACGGTGGTCCGCTCGAGATCGGGATCGGTGCTTTGGGCGATGCGGCTGGATTGACTCAACTGTCTGACGCATTTGCGCCTGTGTCGATTTCCAAAAATGGATCATCCGTCGGCAGTTTGACCGCGATTGAGGTCGATCCGAACGGTTTTGTGCGTGCATCATTTGACACCGGAATTAACCGGGTTCTCTATCAAATTCCGCTAATTGATGTGTCCAATGTGAACGGGCTTGAGACGCTTGACCGTCAGTCATATCGCGTCACACCCGACAGCGGCACATTCTTTATGTGGGATGCAGGGGATGGCCCTACAGGTGATATCGTCGGCTACGCCCGAGAGGAATCCGCGACTGACGTTGCTGGCGAATTGACACAGCTGATCCAGACGCAACGCGCCTACTCTTCGAACGCAAAAGTCATTCAGACTGTGGATGAAATGTTGCAAGAAACCACAAATATCAAACGATAGATGAAAGGATGATCTGATGAGCATCGCGAGTTCACTTTCCAATGCGCTAAGCGGTTTGAACATTTCGGGCCGTCGGGCGCAGGTTGTTTCCGAAAATATCGCCCATGCGCAAACCGAAGGTTACGGCCGCCGCGAACTTGCAACATCATCAGGTTGGAGCGGTCCGCGCGTTGACGGGATCATCCGCAATGTTGATCGCGGGCTGGTGTCAGATCGTAGGATCGCGGAAAGCCAGCTGGGTGCAGATCAACGCACCGCCGATATGTTGGGTAAAATAGAAGCTCTTGTCGGGGCGCCCGGTGATGCAGATAGCCTAGTGTCGCGTCTTTCAAAATTTGAGACGTCGTTGATTTTCGCCGCCAACGAGCCGTCATCTGATCAGCGACTTGAAGCTGCCAATACGGCGCTAAAATCAGTGGGCACCTATTTGCACCAAACCTCGGATGGTGTTCAGAATTTGCGTGAAACAGCTGATGCCGCAATCGGGCGTGATATCAGCGAACTCAATGCAAGTTTGCAGCGTATCGAACAGCTTAATGCGGATATTTCGCGCACCCGATCCGCGGGGCAGGATGTGTCGAACCTTTTGGATATCCGACATCAGGTTGTTGACGCGATTAGTGAAATTGTTCCTTTGCGGCAGTTGGATCGCGGCAATGATCAGCTTGCACTTATGTCGACAAACGGGCTTGTCCTTATTGACGGTCGCGCCGCCAAATTTGCGTTTGAAAATACGCCTACGATCACCGCGGAAATGACTTTGACCACTGGCGGTCTTTCAGGAATTACGCTGAACGGCGCGCCACTGGATCCGGCGAATGGTTATGGACGCCTTTCAGGCGGGTCGCTCTCGGCTGCATTTGCGCAACGTGACGGCACCTTGGTGCAGGCGCAGGATCGGCTTGATGCGATTGCATTGGACCTGATTGAGCGCATGTCTGATCCGTCGATCGATCCAACCGCCGGTGCTGTTGGCTTGTTAACGGATGGCGGCGGTCCGGTTGACCCTTCCGACATCACTGGTTTAGCAACACGGTTGCAAGTAAACGTTGCCGCTGACCCATCGCAGGGTGGGGTGATTTCCGCATGGCGGGACGGCGTGAATGCAGCGTCTCCCGGGCCGCTTGGCGATTCTGGTCAGCTGAATAGATGGCGTGAGGCACTGACCTCTTTTGGTGGCCACTCGATCATGGATAAAGCGGCAGACCTTTCCGCGAATCTGAGCCGCGCGCGACTGGATGCGGAAACAGAGCTAAGTTTTTCTGCCGCTCGTTGGGACAGTTTACATAACGCGGAATTGGCTGGCGGGGTCGATACGGACGTGGAATTGCAGAACCTTCTGTTGGTTGAGCAAGCATACGCTGCGAACGCGAAAGTTATTCAAACAGTCAGCGCCATGATGCAACAATTGATGGAGATTTAAGCTATGCCAGTCGTTTCAATCGGAGATATGTCGCAGCATTTTTTGTCTTTACGCAACAGTGGTGTGATCAAAACTGACTTGGCGCGATTAGGCCAAGAGCTTGCTACTGGTAAGGTCACGGATATTGCCGCCCATTTAGGGGGTGACACACGTCAAGTTTCAGGAATTGACCACAGCCTGTCGGTGTTGTCTGCATTCCAAACTACGGCCAACGAGACTGGATTGCTTTTAGAAAACATGCAGTTTGCGCTTGATAATGTAAGTACGCAAAGTTCGTCGACAGCAGAAGTCTTGCTAAAAGTATCACCACAAAGTTCGGAACATCAGATTTCCCAAGCAGGCACTGTTGCACGCCAGGCATTCACGGACATCGTACAATCGTTTAACGGACGGTTTGGTGGAAAGTCGATGTTTGCGGGCACCGCAGTCCACACGAAACCACTTGCTTCTGCAGAGGAAATGTTAACGAATATCCGGGCGGAGCTGGTCGGCGCGGCTACAGCTCAGGATGTGTCGTCAGCGGTGCAGCAGTGGTTTAATGATCCTGCCGGTGGATTTGCAACTATGGGTTATCAGGGCGGAACGGGCTCCGGCAGGGTAAAGCAAGTTGGCCCCAATCAAAACATTACAATTTCGACCCGAGCGGACGATCAACTGGTCAAAGATCTGCTGGCGTCAACTGCGATAGCTGCATTGGCTGCGGAAATGGGCGGTAATTTGACGACATCTGACCAAGGGGATTTGCAACGAGCCTCTGGTGCGGAACTCCTGTCAGGATCGGCCGGACTTGCAGAAATAATGGGTGTTATTGGTATTCAGCAAGGTTTTCTGGCGACCCAAAAAGCCCAATTTTCGGCAGAACAGGTTTCGTTGGAAATGGCCTATAATGATTTGACCCTCGCGGATCCATTTGAAACGGCCACGCGCTTGCAAGCGGTTCAGGCACAATTAGAAACGCACTTCGCAATTACGGCGCGGCTTTCTAACCTTTCATTGGCGGAGTACATTTAGTGAAAATTCTCAGTAGTATAGCGGTCGCAGTGTGTTTAGGAATTTTTCCCGCAATTTCTGATGCATCGCCAATCCGCCTGAAGGACCTTGTCGAATTTGATGGTGTTCGTTCAAATGATTTGGTCGGTTATGGCTTAGTGGTCGGCCTAAACGGCACGGGCGATGGATTGCGGAATTCACCTTTCACCGAAGAAATTATGACCAATATCCTTGAGAGACTTGGCGTGAATGTTACAGGAGAGCAGTTTCGGCCAAAGAATGTCGCGGCCGTTTTAGTAACTGCAAGCCTTCCTCCGTTTGCCCGGGCGGGAAGTCCGCTTGATGTTACAGTATCTGCGATTGGGGATGCGAACAGCCTTTTGGGCGGTACGCTCATTATGACACCGCTTAACGCAGCGGACGCAGAAATATATGCGGTTGCGCAAGGTACAATTATTGCTGGTGGTGCCGCCGCTACAGGCGAGGGCGCGACCGTTATTCAAGGCGTTCCGACATCCGGTACTATTCCGTCCGGGGCAACAATCGAGCGCGAAATTGATTTTGATTTTGCAAGCTTGAAGGTTTTACGGCTGGCCTTGCGATCACCTGATTTCACTACGGCAGGTCGAATAGAAGCGGCGATCAACAACAATTTTGGTCGCAACGTCGCGGTTATGCTTGATGGTGGAACGGTCCAGTTAGACATTCAAGCAACTAAGATGAAGTCACCTGCCCATGCTTTGGGCCGAATCGAGAATATTCTTGTAGAGCCGGAACGCCGTGCACGGGTTGTTGTGGATCAGCGGTCTGGCACAATTGTCATGGGTGAAGACGTTCGCATAAGTCGGGTCGCGGTCAGTCAAGGGAACCTGACTTTGCGTATTGAAGAGGCGCCGCTGGTCGCTCAACCAAATCCGTTTTCGGACGGGGAAACGGTTGTTGTACCGCGGACAAATACTGCAATTATCAACGAGCCGGGAATTGGTCTCGCGGATATACGCGAGGGCACTTCATTGTCTGAAGTCGTTGCAGGTCTGAACGCCTTAGGTGTCGCCCCGCGTGATATGATCGATATTTTGAAAAGCATCAAAGCAAGTGGTGCATTGCATGCCGAATTTATCGTCCACTAGGCGGTGTAGCTTCTGACGAGGCTAGCAGCCACGAGGCTCCAGCCGTCTGCAACAACAAAGAAAGCCAGTTTGAATGGAAGGGACACAATCGCAGGTGGGACCATCATCATGCCCATCGACATCAAAACAGCAGCTACCACCAGATCAATGATCAGGAATGGTAAGAAAATGATGAAACCGACCTGAAAAGCGCGCTCTAGTTCGCTCAGCATAAAGGATGGAACGAGAACTGACAGTGGCGATGTTGTCAAAGTCGTATCCGGTGGGAGATCATCCCGTAGTGCCGCCAGTTCTAAGAAAGTTCCGGGATCTATTCGGTTCGACATGAATCCGCGAAGCGGGTCCATTGTGCGGAAAAATGCTTCTTCAACCTCAATGGTTCCCGCCAAAAGGGGCGCTATGCCTTGCGCGTATGCTGCGGTGAATACCGGTTCCATTACAAAGTATGTCAAGAACAGTGCAAGAGACACCATCAACATATTTGGCGGGGATTGTTGCAACCCGATTGCTTGACGTAAAATTGCTAAAACTGTCACAATGAACGGGAAACAAGTCACCATAATTGCGATACCCGGGACGAGTGATAGGACCGTAATGAGGACCAAAAGTTGCACCGAGCGCGTTGTGAGGGACGCGGGATCGCCGAGCGTCACAGACACATCTTGGGCAATCGCCGGAGAGGCGAGGCAGACAAGTGCCAAGCTAGTTGCCAATATGTGAACACGATATTTAATGAAGATCACCCTTGTCAGAAATCACCTCGGTCAACTTGATTGCAAGCTGACCTGGTTCTCCGCCTTCGAGTTCTTGTAATTCGCCACGTGCAATCAGCCTATCGCCTACAAACAGCTCAACGGGATCATCAATCTTTCGATCCAAAGGTAAGATCGCATTTTCACTTAGTTGGAGCAGATCACGCACCAAAGGCCGTGCTTTACCGACTGAAACTGTTATTTCGATCGGAATTCTATGCAGTGGGTGATCTTTTGCTGAAGGTTGAGAGTTTTCATCCATGATTGGTGTTCCTTTGGGCGGGTTCCAAGAGGCATTCAAATGCGGTCTTGATGGCTGTCATTGCATCTTCCAAATTGACACATGTTTCGCGTTTATCCGTGCCGATCCATGCGACCATCGGGCCATCACGCGGACTGGGCACCACAGAGATTTGATCCGGATGTGTTGCGGCGATTACGTCTTTGATTTGCTCGACCGCATCCGGATGCGCAGTGATCTGCATTTTGGCATCGGTACTTTCGGTCAGTGCAGCATCAATTTGTTCCTTGAGAATTGCCACAAGGCCGACCGTCGCAGCAGCCGGCAAAAGTGAATCCAAAGACACTTCGACAACGGCGCGCAGATCAGAAACCAAGGACTGGCGTGCCTCTGTATATGTGAATCGCGTTTCGGTCAGGATTGAGCAAATTTCCTCCCAGCGCTGGGCCTGTTCTGCTTCTGACTGGGACACCACAGTTGCTTGTCCGTCGGCCAAGCCACGCAGGTATTCTGGATGAGAATTGAGCGATTCAATATTGCCATCATCAAAGGACTCGAGGTGCAAGATTTGTGCCATTTAAACTTTCTCGGTTTCTTCTGGTTGTTCCATCCAGTCCTGCAGGATTTGGATGGTCTCAGTCTCGCGTTCCGAGATCATCTGGCGCAGGCGTGTTACGGGGTCTTCATCAGCTGGTTTGATCGTACCGGAAGGAGAGGGAATTGCGGTGTCGGTTGTGTCGCCACCTTGCGGTGCGTCCAGTGCAATCGGTCTGGCGGTTTGTCCGATCGTGGCAGGACCTGCCTGTAGGGTATTCAGGCGTTGCGACGACGGCGCCAAAATCGGCCGCACCACGAATAGGCCGAGAATAATAGAAACGATTGCAAGAACACCGATCTGGATTAACCGCATTATATTAAGCGGCGTCCCTGTGCCTGATACACCTTCGGTGCCGATCTCGGCGATGGGTTCAAATGCCATCGACCGCAGGGTGATTTCATCACCGCGTTCGGCATTATATCCAACCGCGGAGGCGACCAATGATTGCAGCGAATCAAGTTCTTCTTGGCTGCGCGGTTCGGTGGTGCGCAGCCCGTCTGCATCGATCGTCGTCAGGTCATTCACAAGGACCGCGACGGTCAATCGGCGCACATCACCCGGCATGCGGGTCAATTGTCGCTGGGTTTCATTGACCTCGTAATTTGTTAATGAACGGCTCTCGCTGTTTTCGTTGTTTGACGACCCGTCGCCACCCGCGGCGTCACCTTCTGGCAGATTGGAAGCGACAGTCACATCGCCGCCTCGGCTATCTTGCGATTTTGCGGTGCTTTCTGTCACGTCGGTGCTGATGGCGACGCGCGTATCCGGATCGAATCGACGCTCTGTAATCATTTCTGATTCGGTGACGGTTTCGACTGATACTTCGACCACCGCGTTGCCTGGTCCAACCCGAGCCGCAAGAAGGCGTTCTGCACGAATGCGCAACTCTGCCGACTTTTCATCAGAGTTGGCGCCAGCGGATTGGCCGTCTGTTTCAGACATCAATCCGCCGTTGCCGTCGATGACTGCCACGGAGGCAGGATCAAGACCTTGCACAGACGCTGCCACGAGATATTGCAACGCTTTCACGTGGCGTGCTGATAAGGTCCCGCTGGACGTCGTGACGGTTACGGCAGCGGTTGGCGTCTGGTCGCGTTTGAACGACCGCGCGGCTGGCGTGGATATGTGGACCCGCGCCGCGCGAATATGCGGACTGGCGAGGATTGTACGGGCCAGTTCCCCTTCTTTTGCGCGCCAATACGCGGCATCGAACATTTGCGATGTTGTGCCAAATCCGGACAAAGTATCCAGCAGTTCGTATCCCTGCGATCCGCTCGCAGGCAGTCCCTCACCAGCGAGGGTCATGCGCAAGGCATCGCGCTGCGCGGTTGTCACATAGATGGCGTTGCCGCGAATCTCGTAAATTGCCCCTTGGGCATCCAATGATTTCACAATGTCACCGGCCGCCGCGGGTTCCAGCCCGCCAAAAAGCAATGCCATGTCACGGTTTGTGCTGCCGCGGGCAAGCATCAAGACAGCGCCAAACACGATAACAGTTGCGGCAATCACAAAGAATCTGCGACGGGCATCGAGGGCGGACCAAACTGACATCAGACTTTGCAAACTGGATTCTCCGTAGGTGTATGGACTTCTGCCCGTTTCGACTCGTTTTTGATCCAACAGCCTTAACAATCGGTTAGGGCTTGTACGTTTAAGTGGTGCTCAACACATTGTTTGAGGATTCCCTGATGACTGCAGTTACCGATCCGATTGACGTCGACCCGCCCAAGTCGTCAAAAATGCCATTGATCATCGGGATTGTGCTTGCACTTCTTGGTGCGGGTGGCGGGTTTTACGCGGTACAATCGGGCCTTTTCAGCGCACCTGACGCGACGGACGATAGCTATGCAGCAGAGGTGGTTGATCATAGCGAGGCGCCTGCCGTCGCGTTTGTGCCACTTGATCCGTTGGTGGTTTCGTTGCCGCGTGAAGAGGGGCGGGTTTTTTTAAGGTTCGCAGCCCAGCTTGAGGTTGAGCCGAGCCATGCCGCCGAGGTTGAGGCGTTAAAACCGCGTATTGTTGACGTGCTTAACGGCTATCTACGGGCGGTCGATTTGGCAGAACTGGAAGACCCGACAGCATTAATGCGCCTGCGCGGTCAGATGTTACGTCGTGTCCAAATTGTTACCGGCGAAGGTCGCATTCGTGACCTCTTGATTATGGAATTTGTACTTAACTAAAGGAGGCCAGAATGGCGTTCATTGCAGATATTTTACTTGTTGCTGGTGCCCTTGGTGCAGGGCTTTATTGTCACGTTTTGTCGCGTCGATTGCGGCGCTTTACGGACCTCGAACAAGGTGTCGGTGGAGCCGTTGCGGTTTTGTCGGTACAGGCGGATGACTTGACGAAAGCGCTGGCAGAGGCACAGACAACAGCCGCTTCGTCGGTCGCAGTACTTGATAGTGTCAATGCCCGAGCCGAGGTATCCGCGCGCAGGCTTGAGTTGTTGATCGCGTCGATGCACGACCTTCCGGCGGAAAAGGCACCGTCATCAAGCCCGTTCTTTGTAAAGAACCCAAAATCTGCGGAACTGGCGCAATGAAGAATCGCACAAGACGCAAAAGCACACTGAATTTGATCAGCTGCCTCTTGGTTTTGTCTGCATTCGTCCGGCTAACGGTTGGTGCGTCGCAAGCCTTGGCAAACGATTCGCCTGCGCAGGCGCAGGTAGTTCCCGAACGAGCCACCGCGCCAGCCGTCATTATCCCGAATGCAGGGCTTTTGACCGCTTTTCAAGACCGCGAGGCGCGACTTGAGAATCGCGAGGCGCGAATGGCAGACCGGATGCAAGCGCTTCTGGTTGCCGAGGGTGAAATTACTCAGAAAATAGCGGCGTTGGAAAAAGCAGAGGCCGCCTTGACCGCAACGATCGCGCTAGCGGATAGCGCATCAGAAACGGATCTGACACGCCTTACGGCAGTTTACGAGAATATGGCGCCCAAAGATGCGGCAGCCTTGTTCGAACAAATGCCGCCGCAATTTGCCGCAGGGTTTCTGGGTATGATGGAACCTGTTGCTGCGGCCAAGGTCATGGCTGGCCTAGCGCCAGAAACTGCTTACGCGTTTAGTGTTGTTTTGGCTGGTCGAAACGCGAACGTGCCGACGCAATAAAGCAGAGAATTCTTTAACGTCTTTGATGCATACAGAGCCTGCCGGCGGTGACCGGTCCACAGAAGGATCCTATTTATGATTGGCCTGATTGGCATTATTATTATTTTTGTCATGGTTTTTGGTGGCTACCTCATGGCTGGCGGCAAAATGGGTATCATCCTCAAAACCCTCCCGTTTGAGATGATCATGATTGGCGGGGCAGCTGTTGGTGCGTTCGTCATCAGCAATGATATGTCTGCGATCAAGCACACACTAAAAGACGTGGGCAAGGTGTTTAAGGGGACGAAATGGCGTCAGCAGGACTATAGCGATTTGTTGTGTCTCTTGTTCGAGCTGATCCGTGTTGCACGTGCGAATCCGGTCGCCCTTGAGGAACATATCGAATCGCCGGATGCGTCGCCGATTTTTGGCAAATATCCAAAAATTATGGCCGACCAGGAGGCCGTAGACTTGATTTGTGATACCTTAAGGTCTGCAACCATGAACTACGATGATCCTCATCAGGTCGAAGAGGTCCTTGAAAAGCGAATTGAGGCGACGTTGCACCACCGGATGCACTCAACGCATGCGCTGCAAACCGTTGCAGATGGATTACCGGCCTTGGGTATTGTCGCCGCGGTTTTGGGCGTCATCAAAACAATGGGTTCAATCGACCAACCTCCGGAGGTGCTTGGCAAGTTGATTGGCGGTGCCTTGGTCGGAACGTTTCTTGGTGTGTTTCTCGCTTATGGTTTGGTTGGTCCGTTTTCTGTCAAAGTGAAATCTGTGATTGAAGAGGACTCGCATTTTTATCAACTCATCCGAGAGGTTTTAGTGGCTAACCTGCACCGTCATGCGCCAAATATTTGCATAGAGGTTGGGCGCCAAAATACCCCAGGCCACTTCCGGCCTTCCTTTTCCGAACTGGAAGAAGCGCTGAAGGCAGTCAAGCAGGGCGCAGCATGATTCATAGATGTGCCATCATAATCGGTACGGTTTTCTGGATGGGAACCGCGTGGGCCGAAACGGTCACGATGAGATCAGGAGAACATCCGGATTTCACCCGATTGGTTTTAGACATCCCTGATGGCGCCGCATGGACGACCGAAAAAATATCGGACGGTTTCAGTGTGCAAATCGAGGGAGCCACCTCCTTTGAAATTGGTTCTGTGTTTGACCGCATTCCACGAACACGAATAAAATCGTTGAGGGGACCAGAAGGTTTCGCGAGCCTGACCATTGTGTCCGACTGCGACTGCTCAATAGCTGCGTTTAACTGGAAATCCACAAAGCTTGTCGTGGATATCAAAGACGAGAAAAGTTTCAAAAAAACCGAACCCGGCACACCTGATGCCGGCGAGGACAAACCTGTTTTACCAATCGTGACAGCGCAGCGTCCGCTTGAACGATTAGAAGTCCCAGTCAATTTTGAAGACCAAAGAAAATCAGGTGATCAGCTCATGCTTCTGGAGCAAGTGATCATTGAAAGTCTCGCAAGAGGGGCGACACAAGGGCTGCTAAAGCCGAAGCTGCAAAAAGACGGGGGATCTGATGATAAAGTCGATCTTCATTTCTTACAAAACAAGCCTGGGATATTGGTTCATACGAGTATTGATCGTGCGTCAGTTCAGCAACCCATACCTGAATTGGAGACTTGCTTGCCCAGTCAGTTTTTTGATCTGCCAAGTTGGGGAAACGACAAAGGGTTTGCGTCACAGATGGCCAGTTTGCGCCGAGGATTAGTTGCTGAATTTGACAAATTGGACCCCGATATAGTTGTCTCATTTGCGCGGGCATATCTATTTTACGGGTTCGGGCGGGAAGCAAAAAACGCATTGCTGACCGATTCCGGGAAATCCATGGAACGCTCTATTCTATCGGAGATGGGTTCAATCATTGATGCAGATCCTCTTAGCGGAATTTTGCGCGATCAAGTCAATTGCGATTCACCGGCTGCACTATGGGCGTTTTTGTCCGGCGCCGCACCAAGTGACTCTTTGACCAATCGAAATGCCATATTGAGGAATTTCAAAGCGATGCCTTTGCATTTGCAACGGCATCTCGGCGCGCTTCTTTCGGAGAAATTTTTATTGATAGGGGATTTTGAGGGAGCGGAGCTATCGCTTGCTGCGGGACTGATGACAGATGAATTAGAATTTGAAACTGCAATTGCGCAATCTGACATCTTTGCCGGTACTGGAAACGCTATTGAAGCAGTCGAAATGCTTGAGTATCTCGCGTCGAATGATGGTGAAATGACGCCTGAGGCACTTATTGATCTATTGAAACTCGGGCTGGAAAATAAGCGCTTGATAGACCCTGAGCTGTTTGAACTTGCAGATATATTCAGGTTTGAGCGGCGTGGCGAACAAATCGCAGGTGATCTTTCGGAAGTCCAAATCAAGTCTCTCTTGATGAACAAGAAAGTGGCACGCGCTTTGAAGGTGATTGATGAGGAAGCGGAGAGCCTAGGTATTCAAAGATTATCAGATCTTAACGTTCTGGCGGTTGAGGCTGTAGTCGAGCAATACGACGATATGGCTTTTTTGGAATTTTCTTTTACTTATGATTTTGAGGGTCTTAAGGCGACTGCTCAAAATGCGACAGCTTCAAGATTAACGGCTTTGGGTTTTTATGATCAGGCGGCAAAGATTGTTGCTGGCTCTGCGGTCGGCGATGCAATGATGGAGCGTCGATATTTAAGGGCAGAAGCAGAATTGGGGCGAAGAGATCCAAAAAAGGCGTTGTTGCATCTTTTGGGATTGTCGAGTCAGCGAGGCACCGAATTACGCCAAAGAGCAGAGCTGATGTCGAATGGTCGCGAAGACATAGCATATGCCGGACTTGAAAATGATTGGCGCACTGGAAATTGGGCATCGTTGCTTCAGGGCGAAGATCCGTTTTTGCAGGATGTTTCCGAATCTGTGCTTGATCGCGACGAAATATCCTTGGATGAGGGGCAACCATTGTCGCAGGGTCGCGTTTTACTCAGCGAAGCGCTTCAGACACGTGATTTAGTGAAGAACTTGATGACTCGTTTTGAAGTTGTGCAGGAGTGATAAACACACTCATCTTTTGTAAATCTTTGTGCGGTATTTTGGTGAAGAATATTGTATGAATCGGATGCTAGATGCTTGACAGAATGTCATGCCTGAACTGTGTAAATTTTAGCTTGGGTTTGCGATCCGAAACGCTATGGGGCCACCATTTTAGTGTTTGGTTTGGCGTTGAAAGGGTCAATTTGAACGCACAGCTCGTTGATCCATTTTTATGTTCGCGCCTGGTTATTGAAATTAGAAGGTGGGTAGGTGTCGTTGGTTTCGGTCAACCACAGGTACCTGTCAAACGTTTTGCGGGCCGTTTGATAAATAGAATTATTGGCGTAAGGAAATGAACAATTTTTCATTTTCGAGCATTTTCCAGCCGACTATCTTACTTGCCCTAGCGCTCATGATGATCATTGTGATGATGATCTTGCCGGTGCCATCGTGGATCCTCGATATTGGACTAGCTGCTTCGTTCGCGCTCGCCATTTTGATGTTCACGGTCACGCTGTTTATTGATCGGCCGCTTGATTTTTCAGCGTTTCCAACGGTTCTATTGGCGTCTCTTATGCTTCGCTTATCTTTAAATGTGTCTTCAACCAAATTGATTATTGGTGAGGGGCATACCGGAACAGGCGCGGCTGGCGACGTCATTGAAGGGTTCGCCATGTTCGTCATGGGGGGAAACGTACTTCTTGGGCTGGTTGTTTTTTGCGTGTTGTTGATCGTCAATTTTGTGGTCATCAACAAAGGCGCCACTCGGATGGCGGAGGTCGGCGCGCGCTTTGCCCTTGATGCGATGCCAGGCAAACAGCTTGCTATTGATAGTGACATGTCTGCAGGCGCAATTGACCACGCAGAAGCTAAGCGTCGACGCGAAACGGAACAGGCAGAAACTACGTTTTTTGGATCGTTGGATGGTGCGTCGAAGTTTGTAAAAGGGGACGCGATTGCTGGTCTTCTGATAACCGCGCTAAATCTGACGATGGGTTTGATCATCGGCGTTAGTATGCAAGGCATGCCAATCGGACAGGCATTCGAAACATATGCAATTTTGACTGTGGGCGATGGGCTGGTTTCGCAAATACCTGCTGTCATCATTTCAATCGCCTCCGCATTGCTGTTGGCACGTGGCGGTGCAACCGGATCAACCGATATGGCTTTGGTCGCGCAATTGGGGCGACACCCTGCTGCATTAACGACCGTTGCTGTTTTGATGGGCTTGTTCGCGTTGGTGCCTGGCATGCCGTTTCTGCCGTTTATGTTGGGTGCGATTACTTTGGGTGGTTGTGCCTATGCGGTTGGCCAGTCCAAACGACGCGAAGTAATCGCTGCCGAGACGCTTGACCAACCTCAAATCGCACCGCAAGCGGAGGTATCAATCGGTGATATGCTGGATCTTGATGACATTCATGTCGAATTTGCGCCTGATCTTGTCGATATGGTTCTTGATCCCGGCACGGGTTTGGACGCGCGAATTGCAAACATGCGGACCCATGTTGCGACGACATTTGGGGTCTTACTTCCAGAAATTCGCCTAACGGATAATGCTGCGCTGCCATCAAACACCTATGTGGTGCGGGTTCTCGGCGTCGAGCAAGCCCGCGATAGGCTCTCACCCGACCGTGTCTTGGCCTTGCTCAGCGATGATACGGAAACTGAAACGCCCGGTGATGATGTCAACGAGCCTGTTTATGGCGCACCGGCGCGATGGATCGACCCGAGCGTGCGCGACGCAGCGGCACTTTCTGGACTTACGACAGTCCAGCCGGCGGAAGTACTTGCGACCCATCTGCTTGAAATCGTGAAACGAAATTTCTCCCGCCTTTTGACGCATAAAGCTTTGCGAAGAAGGTTGGACGAAATGGTCCAACTTACGGACCAGTCGCGGTCTGAGGCTAATCGCAAAATGTTAGAAGAGTTGATCCCCGACAAAGTTCCGGTCGATGTCTTGCTATCCGTTTTGCGGCTTTTACTGGATGAACGGGTTTCCATTCGCAACCTGCCGCTGATCATAGAAGCCATTGGCGAGGCAAGGCATCATCAACAAACAATTGATGGTATCGCGGAACACGTCAGACAAAGGTTGGGGTTCCAGCTGGTTGCTGAAATGCGTCGACCGGATGGAACAATTCCTTTGGTCCAACTCGCACCTGAATGGGAAGACACTTTTTTAAATTATGAAATCAGATCCGAAAAAGGTGGCGATGTTGCCTTACCACCAGAAAGTTTCAACGAACTTGCTGATGGGATTGCTGCAAAGCTGGGACAAGCTGCGGAAGCAGGGGCTTATGCTGCCGTTGTGACATCGATGCGGCGCAGGCGATTTTTGCGCACCGTTATGACAGCAAAAGGGATCATGAACCCTGTCTTATCGTTTGAAGAAATTGGAATCGATGCAAGGCCAGCCCTCGTTGGGTTGGTAGCGCGCGCGTCATGACCGCGCTTGGGGAATTGTTACCTTGGTCGCAAAGTATCTTGTGGGCGGGTCTGGCGGTATTCGTTCGTGTCAGTGCGATGATGGCCACGCTACCTGTGTTCGGCGAACAAACCGTGCCGTTGAGGTTGCGCTTGGCGCTTACACTGGCATTCACCCTTGTTGTCTTACCCGCGGTTTCAACTCCGCCAGTTCCGGTTGGTTTGGGTCCGGCCCTGTCGCTTCTGGGGCCGGAAGTCATTGTAGGCCTTTTTTATGGCCTGATGCTCCGGTTTTTTATCTTTGCTCTTCAGATTGCAGGTGCAATCGCGGCGCAATCAACTTCATTGTCGCAGATTTTTGGGGGTTCGGCAGGGGTTGATCCACAACCGGCAATGGGCCGTGTACTATTGGTGGCAGGTTTGGCATTGGCTGCGCTTATGGGGCTCCATGTGCAAATCGCCGCTTACATGATCAATAGTTATTTAACCGTTCCGTTGGGCGTGCTTGTTGATGCAGAAATTGTCATGTCGTTGGGCATCACAGAAGTGTCCCGCACATTTGCATTGGGATTCACTCTGGCAGCGCCTTTTGTGATCGCATCTCTAATCTATAATGTTACGCTTGGTGTTATCAACCGTGCGATGCCACAACTAATGGTCTCTTTCATTGGTGCTCCTGCGATTACGGCCGGCGGCTTATTGTTGCTTTTGATCGTGGCGCCTGTTTTGCTCGGCGTCTGGCTTACCGCGTTTGCGAACTTCATGGAAAACCCGTTTTCGGTGATCCGATGAGCGATGAAGAACAAGCCGAAAAGCAATTTGAAGCGAGTCAAAAGAAACTGGATGATGCCCGAGCCAAAGGCGAGGTCGTAAAGTCCACGGACCTAACCACAGCGGCGAGCTATTTGGGACTCCTCATCGCAATGTTCACGCTTGGCGCAACGTCGCTCGTCAGTGTCGGATCAATTCTCAGCACTCTTTTGGATCAAGCGGATGATCTTGGACAGATTGTCCTGACGGGTGCGCCAAATCCGTTAATGGGTGGCATTTTTTGGGGAGTCGGGCTAGCGATGGCCCCTTGGTTCGCAATTCCATTTGCTCTCGCTTTGATTTGTTTGATTGTACAACAAGCGATTGTTTTTGCGCCGACCAAATTAGTGCCCAAGCTTTCACGTATCTCACCGATTTCTGGGGTGAAGAATAAATTTGGACGACAAGGGCTATTCGAGTTTTTCAAAAGCTTGGTGAAGTTGATTATCTACTGTGTTGTGCTTGGGTTTTTTCTTACCGGGCAAATGGATAAAATTGTCGGCACAGTGCATCTTTCGCCGGGAATGGTTCTGCGGGAACTGGCGCAAATGACATTACTGTTGATGGGCATTGTATTTGTGATTGCATCAGTTTTGGGATTGATCGACTTTACGTGGCAATACGGGGAGCATCATCGCAAACACCGCATGACCCGTAAGGAAATGACTGATGAAATGAAGCAGTCCGAGGGTGATCCCGCTTTGAAGCAACAAAGGCGGCAAAAAGCGGTGGACATTGCGATGAACCAAATGTTGTCGGACGTCCCCGAAGCAAGTGTGATCATTGTCAATCCGACCCATTACGCCGTTGCATTAAAATGGGATCCACTCGGCGCAAGCGCACCGAAATGTGTAGCAAAAGGCGTTGACGAAATTGCAGCGCGTATACGCGAAACTGCGATGGAACATGGTGTACCGATACATGAGGATCCGCCGACCGCTCGGAATTTGCATGCGACAGTCGATATTGGCGGGGAGATTTCAGCCGAGCATTACGTGGCGGTTGCCGCGGCGATTAGATTCGCTGAAGGGATCAATCAAAAGGCTAAGCGGAGATGAAGAAGCTCGTTCAGATTGGCCGTCTTGGCCAACTTACAAGTGTCGTCCATCAGTCGGCGCAATCACGTCTGGCCCGCGAAGTTGCCCAAGAAATGGAATTGCGACACGCCTTGGAGCGTTTGTCAGGGTCTTTTAGGAATGTTGAACGAGGGCCCGATGTCGCGTTTCGTGCAGGTGCGGACGTCGCTTGGCGGACTTGGGTCGAACAACGCAGAACCCTGATCAATGCGGAGCTTGCAAAGTGTCTTGTTCGTCAAGCAAAGGCAAGGAATGCTGCGGCTCTCGCCTTTGGCCGAAACCAGGCGGTATCAGAATTGGACGCACGAGAACGCGCCCAAATAAAATTGGTGGCCGATCGACGAAAGTTAAATATCTTGGCGAACGATATCGATGATCAGCACATTTTTGGCGACACCCGGGACGATGGCTTTGGCCAATCGGGATAATTCATTTCTGAGTGGGCGCATATTCTGTGCGCTGGTAAAGTTGCCTGAAAAACCGCCAATATTCGCATGGTCAAACATCGCCTGTAAAAATGCATCCCGCAATTTTGGTTCCGCAAGGAAGACGGGTTCTTTATTGCCTGCGGCGACCTCGACGCTAAGCGAAATTACGACCATCGCTGATACGCGGCCGTCATCAACAACTGGCACGATAAACTGATTGTTCAATTTTGCGTATTCGTTGTCTGTTGGCTCTTCTATCGCGTGATCGTCGCTTATGACATGTTCGGTTTCAGTTGGATCACCGCATGGATGATCTAATCCGGCAACCTTGTCAGTGTCTGGCTCGCTCAAAACCAATCCTGCGCCGACCCCCCCGCCGACACCGGTCAAAAGCAGTACGACAGGGATAATAAGTTTTTTCATTTCGACCCCTTGTTAAAATGGCAGCCCGGATTCGAGTGCTTGCTGCCCGTATCTTGGTTGCTGCATGTCGGTTATCTGGCCCCGTCCGCCATAGGACACGCGGGCTGATGCGATCTTGTCGTAAGTGATTTCGTTTTGTCTGCTGACATCAGCCGGCCGGACAAAGCCACTGACCAAGAGTTCGCGCAGCTCAAAGTTCACGCGAACTTCCTGTTGGCCTGCGATTGAAAGCACACCGTTAGGCAGCACATCCATAATCGTCGCTGCGATACGCAATGTCAGTTTTTCGTTGCGACGCACAGATCCATCGCCGTTCGACGCGCTCGACGAGTTGACTTCCACGGCAGTCGACAGGTCAGCGCCTTCGGGAAGGCGATCATTTGCGCGTTGCGGAATACCAAAAAGCTGAGGCACCCCCATCTGCTGCGACGCGCTTCTACTACGACCCGAAGAGTTCGAGATTTCTGCGCGGTCGTCAATCTCGATCACGACAGTTAGGATATCGCCACGTTGAACAGCCCTTCTGTCGCCAAGAAGAGATGCGCGATCGCCAGTCCAAAGCGATGCTTTTGCGGCCTTTGGTAAACGAGTTGTTTCCAAGTTGTTCGGCAAACCGTACGTGACCATCGCGGTGCGGTCTGCTGTGTCGGCGATCGGTGTTAACGGTGGCGCACGGCCAATGGGCGAGCTTGCGCAAGCGGCCAAGAACACCAAGCAAATAAGGGGAGAAGCGTGCATTTGAAATCCTTAACGAGATACGTAAGCTGTGCCGTTGGCGCCAATGGTCGCGCTGACGGTGGAACGGGACGCGAGGTTCATCACCCGAATGACGTCTCCTGGTCCGGCGCGCGCGAGTGACCGTCCTTCAGTCGCGATCGTCAGGCCGTTCTGATTGAAAATCAGAGGGATAATCTGGTTTCTTTCAACCACAGCAGGAAAGCCGACATCGCCGACCCGAATTGGCCGACCTGCATAAAGGGCCACACGCGATTCCATGCCGACAAATAGCAAAGGGTCGCTTTCCCCGCCGGTTACCGTCAGATCGCGGATCAAAAGATCGTCGCGGGCGATGAGGGTTTGCGCAGGAATAGTGCGAGCAGCCACAATTGTTTCGGCGCTGGCCGGAAATGCGAGCAAGCAAAAGGCGAGAATGCGTATCATCGGATTTGCACCATGGACCCTAGCATTTGATCGGCGGCGGTTATGACTTTTGAATTCAGCTCGTAGCCGCGTTGCGCCGTGATCAGATCGCTGACTTCGCGAACGGGGTCGACTGTGCTGTCCTCGAGGTAGCCTTGTCGCAGTACGCCCAACCCGTCTTGGCCCGGTGATGTTACAACAGAAGGTCCCGATGCGGGAGTTTCGAGAAAAAGGTTGGAACCAATCGCCTCTAAACCCTTGGGGTTGGTGAAGCCGGCGAGGGAAAACTGCCCCAAGAGCTCCGGTTGAACACGATCATTGAAATAGGCGTAAATTTCGCCTTCTGCGTTGATGGAAATTGAGCGGGCATCGGTGGGAATTGCGATGTCAGGCACCACAGGGTAGCCATCCGATGTAACAATTAACCCGTCACCGGTACGTTTAAGTCCGCCGTCGCGCGTGTAGGCCGCGGAACCGTTCGGCAAGGTAACCTCGAGATACCCCGAACCTTCGATTGCGAGGTCAAGATCACCGCCGGTTTGCGCCAACGACCCCTGACCAAGCATCACCGAAACGGAACTTGCACGTACACCGAGCCCAAGTTGAACACCAGTTGGCAAAACGGTCCCGTCCGAGGCGTTGATGGTGCCAGGTCGCGCCAGTTGTTGGTAGTGTAAATCCGCAAATTCGGCACGGCGCGGATTGTAGCCCGTCGTGTTCATATTCGCGAGATTGTTGGAAATGACTTCTACACGCATCTGTTGTGCGGTCATTCCTGCGGCAGCGATTTTGAGTGCGCGCATAAAAACTACTCCTGTATTTGGTTAGCGGCCGATGGCCTTAAAAACGCTGCGAATGCGCTCGTCTTCTTTTTCCATAAAGGTCTGGCCAAGCTCGTAGGCGCGCTGCACCTCAATCATGCGGCCAACCTGGGTGATCGGATTGACGTTCGATTCCTCAAGAAAGCCTTGCATCATCCGCCCGTTTTGTGCGGGATCAATGGCGCCATTGGCGTTGAATAGCGTCCCGCCTTCGCGGGTCATTTTGGTTGGGTCGGTCGGTATATAAAGGCCGATTTGCCCGACGGGTTGACCGCCTGCGCTGATGGTTCCGTCAGGTGAAATGCCGATTGGGCCAGCCCCTTGGGGGACGAAAACCGGTGCGCCACCCGCATCGAGGACCCGGTTCCCTTGCATATCGACAAGATCGCTATTTTCATTGGGTGTGAACGAACCGGCGCGGGTCAGTCGTTCCCCTTGCGGGGTTTCGATCAGAAAAAAACCATCGCCTTCAATCGCGAGATCAAAAGGACCGCCGGTTTGTGAAAGCCCCCCTTGGGACATGACCGTATTGCGCACGCTTGCGGTTGCCATCGATAACGATGCGTGATCACCGCCAAGCCGTTTGACATGTTCGGCGAACATGATCTCTTCAGCCTTGAAGCCTGTCGTCGATGCATTGGCGATGTTATTCGCAATCGCGCGCATTTCAGCCATCAAACCGTGCTGTCGCGTGATGCCTGCGTAGGTAGCGTTTTCCATTTATCCTCCAGCGATGAGTGGGATGAGAGTGGTTTGGAAAAACCCGACAAGGGTTTCAGACATGAACGCCATGGTGATCCAGAATACACCGATAATCGCGGCTAACTTTGGCACAAATGTCAGGGTCATTTCCTGCACAGATGTGAGTGCCTGAAACAGCCCAATCGCGAGGCCCGCAGCCAGCGCCACGGTCAAGATCGGAATTGAGATTAAAAAGGCAATCCACAAACCCTGCCGTAAAACGTCATAGAATTCAGGTTCTGACATTAAACGGGCATACGCAGAATTTCTTGGTAAGCCTCTACAACTTTGTCACGAACGGTCACGGCGGTTTGGACCGCCAACTCCGTTTGTGCCAGGGCGTTTACCAGTGAATGCGGGTCGGTTCCGGTCGTCATGGCCGCCATCGCCGCGCTTTCGGATGCCTGTAGTGTTGCCATGAAATCTTGGGCAGCACCCATAGCAAGGTTCGCGCCGCTGTCTTCTACTGGTGCTGCGGCCGTTTTACCGGCGGCGTAATTTTGCGCGACAAGGTTGGTGTTAACATTCATCTTTGCGGTCCTTATTTACGAAGAAGATCCATCAAAGCGGACGACATTTGCCGCACTTGATCGAACATTTTGAGGTTTGCTTCATAGCTGCGCTGCGCCTCGCGGGCGTCGGCGATTTCAACCAAAAGCTTCACATTTGATCCGTCGTAATGCCCGCTTTCGTTGGCAAGCGGGTGGGTCGGATCATAGACTTGGGACAATGCGGTTTGGTCGAGCCGCACACGGCCGGTTTTGATAGCGCCGCTGTCATCACCCGCCGATTTTACCGCATGAAACGATACAGATTTCCGGCGATACCCTGGTGTATCGGTGTTTGCGATGTTTTCAGAGACGTGGCGCAAGCGCGCAGCCTGCGCCTTCATGCCGCTGGTGGCAACTTGCATGGCATTGCTAAAATCAGTCATACTGGCCCTCCTTTACTGGCGGCCCAATGATGTGCGCAGCACAGTCATTGCGTGGCGATAAACTGTGAGAGATCGGTTATGTTCACGCGACACATTCACGGCGTTCAACATCTCTTCTTCAACTGAAACGGAGTTTCCATTGGGCGCGGGTTCAGCGTTTGATTTCATCAAAATATGATTTGCTGTGGCGTCAGCACCGCCCATGTGTCCCGCGCGCGATGTCTGCATTGGCAGCCCGCCAAGCTGGCGATAGCTGTCAGAGAATGACGGGATGCTGAGCGCCTGATACCCTGGCGTATCGGCATTGGCGACGTTCTGGGCAATGATTGCCTGTCGCGAACCTGCGTGTTTTGCCATCGCGCTAGCGGTCTGAAAAATACTTAAAGATTGGTACATTGGGATTCTCCCTCATCGGCTTCAACGAAGCATTAAGGGTGATTCCTTAAGAAGAGGTTGTAGTTAACCAAGACAGGTTCGAAATGAGACAAAATATCCGTGAATGCGCCGTACATCATATCAAGCAACAGCAGGTTCTACTGTCTGTTGGACGGGTTGATGCGATTGCAGGGGGCACCGTTCAGATCGTTGGGTTAGGCCGCGCAACAAAGTTGGGGGATCACATCACAGTATCTACATTTGATGGTCCGCGCCAAGGAGAAGTTGTTCGGTTGATGCAGGAAAACGCTTTTGTTTTACTGGCCAAGGGCGGCAGCGGCGTCGCAATCGGTGATCGTGCGCGGCACGACAACATCGCTGATTTCGCCCCACACCAGGACTGGATAGGGCGTGTGGTGGACCCTGATGGCAGGCCACTGGATGGTCGCCCCTTGTTGCCCGGTTCTGTTCCGGTCGCAGTGGAAGCGCCACCACCAGCGGCCCATCAGCGCAGGCCGATGGGTGCGAGATTGGAAACCGGTTTTGCCGTTTTCAATACCTTACTTCCGATTGTGCGTGGGCAACGTGTCGGACTATTCGCTGGTTCGGGGGTTGGAAAGTCGACCTTATTGGGTGACCTCGCTTTGTCAGTAAAGGCAGACGTCATTGTCGTGGCTCTGGTTGGCGAACGCGGTCGCGAAGTTCAGCATTTCATCAAAAATGTGCTCGGCGACGCAGGTATGTCCCGATCGGTTGTCATTGCGGCGACGTCTGATCAGCCTCCACAGTTGCGCCGAAGATGCGCACTAAGCGCGATGGCGGTCGCTGAATATTTTCGTGACCAGGGACTTCAAGTGCTGCTACTCGTGGATTCAGTTACGCGGTTTTGTGAGGCACATCGTGAATTGGCCGTAGCCGGGGGCGAAGCGGCAAATTTGCGTGGGTTTCCGGCATCGACGGGACCGGTTATTGCTGGATTGTGTGAACGTGCCGGGCCAGGTGTCGAAAATCAGGGAGATATCACAGCCGTATTTTCCGTTTTGGTTGCAGGATCGGATATGGAAGAGCCTGTTGCCGATATGTTGCGAGGCGTCTTGGACGGTCACATCGTGCTGGAAAGGGAGATCGCCGAGCGCGGACGATTTCCTGCGGTGGACGTTCTTCGATCAGTTTCGCGGTCACTGCCTGCAGCCGCAAGTGAGGTTGAAAATAAAATGATCACTCAGGCACGAACGATGCTGGGTGCCTATGATCGCGCGGCAATGATGATTCAATCGGGGCTCTATGTTGCAGGAACGGATGATCTGACTGACAAAGCGATTGCGTGTTTCCCGTCGTTGGACGAGTTTTTGACATTCAAGAATGAACGAGGGTCCCTCGCGCATTTTGCAAAGCTGCGGCAGGCTCTCGTCTCGACCCAAGGGGGGGATAGTTAGAAAAATCGTGGAGCTGATTGCAATAACGTTAGCGCAATGTTTCCTGACGTTGTGGTCGCCGCTGCATTGGCCTGTGATCGTATCAGAAACATCCGCAAAAAATCTTCTTGTTTTTCAGGATCGGTAAAATCGGCAATGCTGTCGGTACCGAACAATGAATTCGAACGATCCTGGAACGCGGTCAATTGCTGGTCAAGATCAATCCTTGCCAATGAAGATGGCAAGCCAAAGACAATTTCAAATGCATTGCGCAAGGGTGGGTTGCCCATCATCGCAAACCATTGAGCGTTCTTGTTTTGTGTCTGGGAGGTGACGTCCGCAAGATTGCTTTCAAGGCTCAGAGCAATACGCAAATCGCCGTTTTGATCTCCAACGGCACGCTCAAACTGCTTGGTCTCATAACGCGCAATTATTTTGTCTGCGAATCCGGATAACCCCGTGAGCGCCCCTGTCGCATCCCCAAAGCCAAAAGCGGCGCTCATGTTTGCATAGCTTTTGTCAGCCAACCTGTTTGACAGCGCATCATCATTTGTTGTGCCATCCGATAGGATTTTTTCAATAAAGAACTTATTACTGATGTCGTCATCGAGTCCAAAAGCACCCAGCGCGATCGACAAGAGCTGGCGGTCGGAAACCAAGTCTTCTGCTGACGTAATGCTTCCGATGTTCTCTCTAAAATAGTCGGTGGCCCGAACAATCGTAGCACTTTCTTGAAACGCCGTCTGTTGAGCGTCCATGGTGCGTTCAAGAAAGCGCCAGCCTGCAAAACCACCGAGCGGGAGTACAGGTTGAAACATCAGTTAACCCGAGGTGACATCAAGCGGGCTTCTCTTGGCAATAGAAGCCGGAGGTTTTTGAGTGTTCGATAGAAGTCACCCTCTTGCATCGACGCTGTTGCTGCTCCCAAAACAGATCGACTGTCCTCGTCTCGTAAGGCTTGGCTTAGCTGTTCAATTCCACGAAGGATTTGGAATTTGGCATCAGCTTCTTTTGCGTCTCCGGAGAGAACCAATTGGGCGATGTAACATACCCGGCGCACGGGTGTGTTGACCTCGTCGGGTCGAATTGCATCACGCAGCCTTAGAATGTTGGCGTTCGGGGTCAGAATTGACAAGCGACTACGACGGTCGCCATTTTCGATAACTGCACCGTTAACCAAAACCCGTTCCTTGGGATTGAGTTTAAGAACCAGTCCGGACATTATTGGACCCCTGTCGAATTTAGCCCGCGTAATATGGCTGTATTAATCTCGATCAACGCATCGGTGGTCGCGTTTCCAGCGATGACTTTCTTGCTGTGAAGTTCCGTGAATTCCGCAAGATAGAAGATTTGGGCGCGTAAGGCATTTGGGAGGCCATTATCGTCTCCTGCAACATCGATGGCCATTGTCGTCCAAAAACGTCGATTGTTATGGATCGCTGCAATGAATGCCGGGTAGTCGACCTTTACATTGTCTGATGCTTTTTTGAGAGCAGCAGTGATTTGGCTAATAAGTTGAGCTTCGACAGAGCGCGCTGTTCTTAGAGGAAATTGTGCTGGGGCATATGCTTGCCGGGCTTGTTCAATGACGTTCACGATTGGTCCTTCCGGGACTGAGTTGAACGAGACGCGGTTTTACCGCGGTGATTGGGCGCCGCAGTTATTGGCGCGGCGCCCCTATTGCCCTTAACGGAACAATGACAAGATGGTCTGCGGAGCCTGGTTCGCAATCGACAGTGATTGCACGCCGAGCTGTTGCTGCACCTGAAGGGCCTGCAGTCGCGCTGATGCCTCTTCCATGTCGGCATCTACCAATGAACCGATCCCTGACTTTAAAGAGTCAGTTAGCTTGCCGATGAAGTCCGCTTGCATTTCTACGCGGCCCTCAACAGAACCAAATGCTGCTGCGGAATCAATTGCGCTGCCGATCATGCCTTCGATTGCACCTAGTGCTGTTTCGGCACCCGCGTCAGTGCTGACATCGATGTCTTCCAGTCCTGCAAGTGTACCAGAACCACGTGACACTTCGAATGCAACGTCAATACCAGCGGTGCTTGTTTGGTTTTCAATGGTCAATTCACCCGCAGTCGTCAGGTCAAAACTGAAATCTGTGTCAGACAGACCTGATTCCTGAAGCGCATTTTTCAATCCAGTGGCAACCGAAGATGCTGTATCATCCGCACGAACGCGGTAAGTGCCGCTGATGTTGCCGATTTGGAGAGTAAGTGCATCACCGACAACAAGACCATCTGTGTTGGCCGTGTCAACGCCTGCTGTGCTTGATTTCAACGCGGATGCACCTGCAGCAGCGCCAGTGTCTTGAAGGAAGGTAAAGGATGTCACGGTAACCGCATCGGCACCACCATTTGCCGCCAATGTTGCAACAGATGCTGCACCTGTGCCGGTACCTGCAGAAATATCAGTACCCGCAGTGGTCGAAAGGTTTTGCGCGTTAACGCCGATCGAGGATGCTGCCACTCCGCCGTTGGTATCGCGGTCGAGGGAGGACAAAATATCGATGCCTTCATCGCCGTTGGTGTTAAAGCCCGTGACGGATCCGTCGACGAGGTTTGAGCCGTTAAATTGCGCGGCGCCGACGACAGATTTAATCTGGTCAGTTAGAGCTTCAATATCAGCCTGAAGCTTTGTGCGATCAACGTTCGCTTCTTGTGAGTTGACGATCTTGCCTTTGATGTCAGTCAAAAGGTCGCTGACTGTTTCAGCCGCATTTCGCGCAACCGCCACGGTGGATTCACCAAGAGACAAGCTGTCAGAAATTGCCTTGAAACCCTTCACGTCTGATTCCATGACCTTGGAGATAGACCAGAGTGCGGCGTTATCTTTGGCTGATGAAACCGACTTACCCGTCGCAATCATCGACTGCGTGTCAGAAAGGTTGCTGTTGATGGATTTAAGAGTCTGCAGCGCAACCATCGCGCTGTTGTTCGTAAGAATACTGGACATAGTATGACCTTTTTAAAGTGGCGCATTTTACGCCTGATTTTCATTTAGCGTGCGGTGAGTTCCACCGAACATCAAAAGCCATTCTGACTGCGTCCCGGAATTGGGTCCCGTTCTGGGTATGTCGCAAATTGCACCTTGGATCCTAAACATCGGATTAACAGGCCAAAGTCATTTCAGGACAATTTGAATAAAGTGGATTGTTAGCTGCGTTTGTTCATGCCCTTGCGTGCAATAGGTGCCGGCGCCATGTGTCCTTGGGCAGTGTAAACCCGCAGTTCGTCTTTGACCTCGCGTAGGGCCGCGAGCCGTGTGCGGGCTGCGCTGACGCCAGAAATGGCTGCGGACAATAGCGCCTCATTGTGCCGCAACGAGAATTGGATAGCATGCAATTGATCCGATGATGGCCGACTGTCGTTGAGGGCATCAAACAGCGCAATTTTTTGAGTGGCAAACTTATCGAGTTCGGAAAAATCACCCTTCATAATTGCCTGACGTTCACCATCCATCAGAGCAAGCAATTTTTCGGCTGCATTTTTACGCATTTATTTGTGCGTTCATGGCTTCAAAAAGCGCTTCGGCGAGGCCGATCCCGCCGGCGCGAACCATGTCCTTCGCTTGCGCCTCTCGGAGGAAAGAACTGAATTGGTCTTCGCCGATGCCGCCACCAAAGGATCCTTTTTGGGCGCCAAGTCCGGCTGACTTCAACATTTCAGATAGGAATGTAGCCTCAAGATTTTCGGCTGCCTGACGCATTGCATTGTCTTGTGACGGTTTGATTTTTGTCGACGCCAAATGTGGCGGCGGGAGTGCGGGCAGAATTGACATGAAACTGATTCCAATTTGTTGCTTTGCCCAACATGGCATCAGATCGGTAAACAAATCGGTAAGCAAATTGTGTGAAACCTATGCCATTCCCTGAGTCGGAGAAGTCATGCTACTTTTAAATGTGTCGGAGAAACTGACATTAAATACGGGTGTCGCGTCGCAACACGCATCGCCACAGACAGACGCATTCACCAAGGTGCTTGATGTGTTGCGTGCGCCGGTGTCCGTAAATGAGCCGAATCAAAAACCGGAATCTACGTCCAGACAAGATGGTGTCGAAGCAGGCTTGCAGGATGACGCCAGCGACAAAGAACAAGAAGCCGTGGCCGTTTCTGTAGTGGCTGACGACGGTATCGAAAATCACACCCCCTTGGCGCAAGTGACTGGTGTGAAATTGCCGTCCGCGTTCGATAGTGGCAAGGAGGGGCCTGACTTTGTGGCAGACGTCCAGCCGTTGGATGTTGCCGTGTCACATGTACCACCTGTGATGCCTCTGAACATGGCGACGCAAACCTTGTCGCATGGGTCAGCTGCCCCCGAAACTGGCAAGCGCACCTTTGAAACAGGCAAAGCCGCGCCAACATTGCCCCCCAGCCTTGCGGACGTTCAGCGACCGGAAGCCGTGCCAACCGTGGTGGAAATGGCCATGTCGCGGGTGGGTGAGCAGGCAGGTATTTTATCAGCTCCATTACCGTTCGCGGCGAAACCTGTGGTAAACGGCACAAGTATAGTGGCGGCAACATTGCCCGCTGTGAAATCGATGGCTGGCCTCGCAAACCAGCGGCAAATTGATACGCCGAAAGCGGTGGGCGTGCCGCCACGCGGTCAGGACACCGTGAATACATCACCGCCTGTTCAAACGCAGCAAAATCCCCATAACCAGATTGCATTCGTCAGCAATGCCGTTCCGAATACTGAGATTCGAACAGGGTTTGATTTGGAACCGGAGCAGCCTTCGCCATTGCGGACCGAAAATATCGCGCCTGCCTTGTCTGACGGGCTTCGGCATTTGGCTTTTCCACCCGTCCATGAGAACCGCCCAATCCATTCACCCCAGATCGCACAGGCGGTTGCGCAGCAATTGGCCGTTGCTGCTTCCAAAACCTCGAACGGTGCAACGGAACTCGTATTGAGCCCTGAAGAGCTTGGGCGTGTGCGGCTGTCGGTTCATACCCAAGATGGTCTTGTTACCCTTACGATCACGGCGGAGCGCCCTGAAACGCAAGACCTCATGCGGCGCCATCTCGATATGCTGGCCCAAGAAATGCGCTCGTTTGGATTTGAAGGCATGGCGTTTTCATTCTCTGACCATCGCGGGCAGGACGGGTTTGGCGGGCAGGAGGAATTCACCGAACCGGACGTTTCGGAACAACAGTCACTCGTTGCCGACATTGAAAATACCGGTTCCCGAACCGGGCTCGATTTACGACTTTAAAGGAAAAATGATGGAAATTTCACAGACCCAAACGCCCCTTCAATCGCCAGCATCTGTTCCGACCAATGATAGTGGTGCGATCAGCTCTGATTTTGAAACGTTTTTGCGCATGCTGACGGTCCAAATGGAAAATCAGGACCCGTTAAACCCTGTCGATTCTTCTGACTATGCGGTGCAACTCGCGACGTTTTCGGGCGTCGAGCAGCAAGTTCAGACGAATGATTTGCTGCGCAACCTTGCGACGCAATTGGGAACAAGCGGCATGGCGCAAATGGCTGTGCTGGTAGGAAAAGAGGCTCGCGCACCCACCCAAGGATATTTTGACGGTGACGGTATTTTGCTGGCACCTAATCCAGTGAGCGTGGCTGATCGTGCAGAAATTGTCGTGACGAATGCAGAAGGGACCGAAGTAGACCGCTTTGATATTGCAGTGAGTGCCGATCCGGTTACGTGGTCTGGTCTGGACCCTGACGGGTATCCGCACCCGATCGGACTATATTCATTTCAAGCCATCAGCTACGCGGGAGACGAAGCTTTGGCACAAGATACAGTTGATGTTTATAGCACGGTAACAGAAGTGCGCGCACAAGATGGAGAATCTATTTTGATACTGGAAGGTGGCGCAGCCATTTCAGCGCAACAGGTGTCAGCGTTGCGCGCGCCCACAAGTTAAAGCAGGCTAACTATCATAGCAATCAAGCCTGTTGATGCAGCCCCGACCAAAATCCATTTGGCTGGTGCAACCCAATGCGTTTGTTGTGCTTGTTGCGGTGGGTTTTTTTGCCGAATTAGCGCGTCTTCTGCCAGCTTTGGCAGCATGGGGCCAAATCGTATCAGAACACGCATCGTGGATGCCAAGTCACGTGCGAGTGCCTTGGGCCCGATCGATTCTTTGATGTAGTTTTCAACGACAGGTCGTGCGTCGTGCCAAAGGTTCATATGCGGATCGAGGGAACGTGCGACGCCTTCGACGACGACCATAGTCCGTTGGAGCAAGATTAATTCGGTACGTGTCTCCATACCGAAACGTTCGGTAACTTCAAACAGGTAGGCAAGTAGACGCGCCATCGAAATGCGGCTCGCGTCCATACCGAAAATCGGCTCACCAACGGCGCGCAATGCACGTGCGAATTCGTCAACGTCCATGTGAGCGGGCACATATCCTGCTTCGAAATGTACTTGAGCGACGCGGGTGTAATCCTTGCGGATAAAACCAAATAGGATTTCAGCGTAGACGCGTCGGGTATATTCATCAATGCGTCCCATGATACCGAAATCATAGGCCACGATATCACCATTAGCTGATACCTTGAGGTTGCCTTGGTGCATATCGCCGTGGAAAAATCCGTCACGCAGCGCATGGTTCAGGAAAAGCTGTAGCACGCGGCGCGCCAATTCAGGCCGGTCATGGCCAGCGGCGTCAAGTGCGGCGTTGTCGCCAATATTGGTGCCTTCAACCCAGTCGAGGGTCATGACACGGCGGCTTGATAAATCCCAGCGGATGCGCGGCACATCAAATCCGGCGTCGTCGTCGGTATTGGCAGCAAACTCGGACGCGGCCGAGCTTTCGAGGCGCAGGTCCAGTTCGCCCATGACGACCCCTTCGAAATGGGTAATCACATCCATCGGGCGCAGGCGGCGCGATGACGGGGATAACACTTCGATCGTGCGGGCGGCGAAATAGAACGCGTCGATATCACGGCGAAATGCCTTTTCGATGCCGGGTCGCAGGACTTTGACGGCAACAGCCTCGCCTGTGTCGGCAAGGTGGGCCTTGTGGACTTGCGCCAATGACGCTGCGGCCACGGGATCAGAGAAACTGGTGAATAGGTCTTCCACCGGTTTGCCCAATTCGCGCAGAATTTCGGCGCGGGCCTCGGCCATGGAAAACGGGGGCAGTTTGTCTTGCAGGACGCGCATCTGCACGGCCATATCTTCGCCAACCACATCGGGGCGCGTTGACAAAACTTGCCCGAATTTGATGTAAGCGGGGCCAAGCGCAGTCAATGCGCGGGGCGCCGGTGGCATGGTGACATCGCCTTTGTAGCCCAGCCATCGAAACGGCCAAACAAGCACGCGCAGAAAAATCGTAAGAACCGGCCCGACGTCAAACGCTGCCAGTATTATTTTCATCGCACCCGTGCGCTCAAGGGTCGCGCCCGTCCGGATCAGCCGAATGATATTATGCGGGCCACGCATGTTACAGCTTCCAACCTGAATGAAGTGCGGCGATGCCCAATGAAAGATTGCGGTATTTTGCGTTCCCGAAGCCCGCAGTTTTGACCATTTCAAGGAAGGTATCTTGATCAGGGAATTTGCGGATGGATTCGACCAGATACTGGTAACTGTCGCGGTCGCCTGTGATGACCTTGCCCATTTGCGGAATTACGTTGAATGAATAGGCGTCATAGGCAGCCTGCATCATCGGGTTTGGCAGTTGGCTGAATTCGAGCACCATCAAACGACCACCGGGACGTAAAACGCGGTATGCCTCGTTAAGCGCCTCTTGCGGGCGGGTCACGTTGCGGATGCCAAAGCTGATTGTGTAGACGTCGAATGTGTTGTCGGGAAACGGCAGCGCCATTGCGTCGCCTACAACCCAATCAAGACTATCCGACATCGCCGCAGCCTCGGCGCGGGTTTTGCCCGCGACCAACATGGATTCGGTAATGTCGCAGACCGTGGCATGACCCGATCCTGCGCGGTTCAGAAATTTGAACGATACATCGCCCGTTCCCCCCGCCACATCGAGCAGCTTTTGCCCTGCGCGCGGGGCGAGCCAATCCATCATCGCTTCTTTCCAGATGCGGTGGATACCGACGGACATCACATCGTTCATAACGTCGTATTTGCTGGCGACAGAGGTGAACACGCCTTGCACGCGCCCCTTTTTGTCGTCCTCATTTACGGTTTCAAAGCCAAAGTGTGTGGTGTTTTCGGTCATCGGGGCTTGTCGTCCTTTGTACTTCCCCCAACTATAGGGGCTCAACAGGGCTATATAGCGCCTGCAACCTTATAGAAAGTGTCCCATGCCCGAATTACCAGAGGTCGAGACGGTTCGCCGCGGCTTGGCGCCCGTAATGGAGGGCGACGTGATCGACCGCGCCGAGGTGAATCGTCCCGATCTGCGCTGGCCGTTCCCTGAAAATATGGCGGAACGGTTGACGGGTCGGGTGATTTTGCGCCTGCGCAGGCGGTCAAAATACATCCTTGCCGATCTTGATAGCGGCGAGACGCTGTTGATCCATCTGGGCATGTCGGGGCGTATGACGATTTCAGGGCATACTGTCGGCGATTTTCATCACCCCCATCCGGCGCCAGCCAAACATGACCATGTGGTTTTCCATATGAAAGGCGGTGCGCGCATTACGTTCAACGATGCACGGCGCTTTGGCGCGATGGACCTGATGAATACCGTAGCTGAGGATGATTTCTGGCTGATCCGCGATCTGGGGCCGGAACCATTGGGGAATACATTTGATGAAGATTATTTGGCTGCCCGCCTGAAGGGGCGGAACATGCCGATCAAATCTGCGCTGTTGGATCAACGGGTCGTGTCGGGGCTTGGTAATATTTACGTCTGCGAGGTGTTATACCGTGCGGGCATCCATCCCGCGCGCAAGGCTGGCGGAATTAGCGCCAAGCGTATCCGGTCGCTGGTGCCGCTGATCCGCGATGTTCTGAGCGAGGCGATCACAGCGGGCGGGTCATCGCTAAAAGATTACCGCCAAGCGGATGGTGAACTGGGCTATTTCCAACATCGTTTTGCGGTTTACGACCAAGCGGGAAATCCGTGCCCAACTGACGGATGCAAAAAGGAAATCACCCGAATCGTTCAATCGGGACGCTCATCCTTCTTTTGTCCGCAATGCCAAAGATAGCTTGATCGTGCCCACAAGTTGTTTCATCACGGTGGCCTGACAGTGGTAAATTTGGACTGAACATGGCCTTTGATACGATCATCGTGGATATCGCAGATAGCGTTGCAACAATCACATTGAACCGCCCTGATGCGCTGAATGCGTTGAACGCCCAACTGATGGAAGAGTTGTGCACAGCGCTCGAGGACGCGGATGAAAACGATAAGGTCCGCTGCATCATCATCACAGGATCAGACAAGGCATTCGCCGCAGGTGCAGACATCACAGAGATGTCGGAGCGGTCGTTCGTTGACATGTATACCAAGAATTATTTCTCGGCCGAGGTCACGCGGTTCAACAACACCCGCAAACCGATCATTGCCGCCGTTTCCGGCTATGCGCTGGGCGGCGGGTGCGAGCTTGCGATGATGTGTGACTTTATCATTGCCTCCGATACGGCCAAATTTGGTCAGCCCGAGATTAATCTGGGCGTGATTGCAGGGATCGGCGGCACACAGCGGCTTGCGCGTTATGTCGGGAAATCCAAGGCGATGGATATGAACCTGACGGGCCGCTTCATGGACGCCGAAGAGGCAGAGCGGTCTGGCCTTGTCAGCCGTGTCGTTCCCGCGAGCAAATTGCGCAAGGAGGCGCGCTCGGTCGCTGAAAAAATCGCTGAGAAATCGCAAATCGCGACCATCGCGGCCAAGGATGCAGTGAACCGCGCGTTCGAGACCACATTGGCCGAAGGCGTGAATTACGAGCGCCGCCTGTTCCAGTCGCTGTTTGCGACCGAGGATCAAAAGGAAGGCATGGCTGCATTCGCTGAAAAGCGCGAGGCGCAGTTCCGCGATAAATAAGGGTTTTCTTTGCACATCAGTTGCACTAAAGAGGCCGCAAGACATGCGCGAGAGGTCCGCTAGACCAGAATCACCGGTTCACAAAACCCGGTCGGGCCAATTGCGCAGCTATATTTTTTATTGACCCGAACCCGAGGTAACCGATCATGGCTAATACACCACAAGCAAAAAAACGCGCGCGTCAGAACGAAGCACGTTTTCAAGTTAACAAAATGCGCCGCTCGCGGATTCGTACATCCTTGAAGGCTGTTGAGGTCGCAATCGCGTCCGGCGATAAGGATGCTTCTGTTGCGGCACTCAAGGCGGCACAGCCGGAATTGATGCGCGGTGTGACAAAAGGCGTTGTGCACAAAAATACTGCTGCACGTAAAATGTCTCGTTTGGCATCCCGTGTAAAAGCACTCGGATAACTACATATCGGGCCTGCGGGACCGACATCCACAAGATGAAAGGCGCACACATATGATGCGCCTTTTTTCGTTGTAACGAAGGCCGTGACGACTTTGTGTGACTTTTCAAAGGGGTCACAGATTCTTTTTCATAGCGACCCGAGTCAAGCGCGTTGTTGTGTTGAAGCGGCCCCTGACAGCTTGCTAAATTGATCTTGCGATTCACATCGTTCCGGGGGGACATGGGTGACATCGGCGCACGGTAAACGTGGCTTTGGCCACGCTCAAACACCGACTGCCGGTCGTCCATGCAAGGTGATGGAGCAAGGCCAATCGGCGTTGTCTCATGATTTTGTGTCTGCTGATGCGTCACTATTTGTGCCGCTGACGCCGATGGTCCCTTAACCCAAAATTTTGCCGATGACGGCTTGTTTGCGCATTGTGTGCGGCTGTTCTGTCTGACGCTCTGGCGAGTAACGCAAGGCAATCGCGCCTAGGAAGGGACTCCTAGGTGACCAGTTGTTTTGTGTCTGGCGCAATGTGATTTGTGGCCACCCTGGGGGGCGGTCTGTAGTGGGATTTGACGAAGAACGGGACGAAAAATGACAAACGATGTGTGGCAACCGACACTGGATGCGCTGAAGACTACCGTTGGCATGAATAACTACGCCAATTGGATCGCGCCGCTCACGTTTGCGGATGTCAGTGACGGCGTTGTTACGTTTCAAGTCCCCACAACGTTCATCGGCAATTATGTCCAGCAAAATTTTGGTGAGCAAATCATGTATCAGCTCAACCAGCAGGGTGCGGATGTGCAGCGTCTGATCTTTAAGACCGCGGCGGGTGTCCGTCCGTCCGTGGCCCAGACAAAGCAAGCCATGCCAAAGCCGACGCGGGTTGACGAAATCTCGGGCTCTCCTTTGGATGCGCGGTTTACGTTTGATACGTTCATTGTCGGCAAACCCAACGAGCTGGCCCATGCTGCTGCGCGCCGCGTGGCCGAAGGTGGTCCTGTGACTTTCAACCCGCTGTTCCTTTATGGGGGTGTCGGTCTTGGTAAAACCCATCTGATGCACGCAATCGCACATGAATTGCAGCGCCGTAGCCCCGCGTTAAATGTGCTGTATCTGTCAGCAGAGCAGTTCATGTACCGTTTCATCACGGCCTTGCGTGATCGCAAGATGATGGACTTCAAACAAATGTTCCGCTCGGTCGACGTTCTGATGGTAGATGACGTGCAGTTCATGGCTGGCAAGGACAGCACACAAGAAGAGTTCTTTCACACCTTCAATGCGCTGGTGGAAACGGGCAAGCAGATCATCATTTCTGCCGACCGCGCACCGGGCGAGATCAAGGATCTTGAAGAACGCATCAAATCGCGCCTGCAATGTGGTCTGGTCGTGGACTTGCACCCAACGGATTATGAGCTGCGCCTTGGCATTTTGCAGTCCAAGGTCGACACCTATCAGGCGCAATACCCAACCCTTGAAATTGCGTCTGGTGTGATCGAATTCCTAGCGCATCGCATTTCGACGAATGTGCGTGTGCTTGAGGGCGCGTTGACCCGCCTGTTTGCTTTTGCATCACTGGTGGGACGTGAAATCACGCTGGAACTGACCCAAGACTGTTTGTCCGACATCCTTAAGGCGTCTGACCGCAAGGTCACAGTCGAGGAAATCCAGCGTCGCGTATCCGAGCATTATAACATTCGCCTGTCCGAGATGATCGGGCCAAAGCGTGTGCGCACCTATGCACGCCCGCGTCAGATGGCGATGTATCTGGCCAAGCATATGACCAGCCGTTCCTTGCCTGAAATCGGACGCAGGTTTGGCGGTCGCGACCACACCACGGTCATGCACGGCGTCAAGCGGATCACCGAGCTTAAGGCGACTGATAGCCAAATTGCCGACGATCTGGAGCTGTTGCGTCGCGCGCTTTCTGAGTAAGCAAACTTGACCTGATTGCCACAGTGGTTGACTGTATTGCAAAACCGCTTGAGAACGGCGGTGAATGCAGTAGCTTGTCAGTCCCAATGGGGCGACCCCACAACAGATATCCGGAGCATCGGACATGAAACTGAGTATTGAACGCGCGAGCCTTTTGAAGGCAGTTGCACAGGCCCAATCCGTTGTTGAGCGCCGCAATACGATCCCGATTTTGGCCAACGTGTTGATCGAGGCTGAAGGCGATAGCGTCCAGTTCCGCGCAACCGATCTGGATATCGAGGTCGTTGACCGCGCGCCTGCGCAAGTCACGCGCGCGGGGGCCACGACGGTATCTGCCGTGACGCTGAATGAAATTGTGCGCAAGTTGCCTGATGGTGCGCTTGTGACCCTGACCGAAGAAGGCGCGACGGGCCGCCTGACGATCGAGGCGGGGCGCTCCAACTTCTCGCTGGCGACATTGCCGCGCGAAGATTTCCCTGTGATGGCGACATCCGACTATGCTGCGAACTTCTCGGCGCCGGCGCCTGTATTGCGCCGTTTGTTCGACAAATCGAAATTCGCAATCTCGACCGAGGAAACACGGTACTACTTGAACGGTGTTTACATGCACGTCGCCGATAGCGATGGCGGCAAGGTGTTGCGTTGCGTGGCCACAGACGGCCACAGGCTTGCGCGTATCGACGCCGATTTGCCGTCGGGTACCGGTGATATGGCGGGGGTAATTGTACCGCGCAAAACCGTCGGCGAATTGCGTAAGCTGCTGGATGACGATGATATGCAAATCGCTGTGTCCGTGTCCGAGACAAAAATCCGGTTTGCCACGCCTGACATTACGTTGACGTCCAAGGTCATCGACGGCACATTTCCCGACTACACACGCGTTATTCCGCAAGGCAATACACGCAAGCTTGAGGTGGATGCGTCGGAATTCGCCAAGGCGGTGGACCGTGTGGCCACTGTGTCATCCGAACGGTCCCGCGCCGTGAAGCTTTCGTTGGACGAAGATAAGCTTGTGCTTTCTGTGAACGCCCCCGACAGCGGTGCCGCCGAAGAAGAATTGGCGGTGGCTTATTCTGATGAACGGCTCGAGATCGGGTTCAACGCGAAATACTTGCTGGAAATCGCCAGTCAGGTGGACCGTGAAAATGCCGTTTTCATGTTCAACTCTTCGGGTGATCCGACGCTGATGCGCGAGGGGAATGACACCTCTGCGATTTACGTTGTCATGCCGATGCGGGTCTAAGCGCCTGTTGATGGGGTGCGCTTGCATATTTTTGCTCAGAAGAAACTGAGGGTCGGTGAATGTCGGCCCTCGTTTTGTCTGAAATTACGCTTTCGCATTTTCGGTCCCATAAGCGGGCGGTGATGGCCTGTGATGGCCGTCCCGTCGCGATCTATGGCGCCAATGGGGCGGGCAAAACAAATTTGTTGGAGGCCGTGTCGCTGTTGTCGCCAGGTCGGGGTCTGCGGCGCGCATCGCCGGATGATCTGATCCGCAGGCCAGAATCGCTGGGCTGGAAAATCACCGCACAATTGCAGTCGTTACAGCAGTCACATGAGATCGCAACATGGGCAGAGCCGGGATCGTCACGGCAGGTGCGAATTGATGACAAGGCGACCGCTCAGGTGGCGCTTGGGCGCATCGGTCGTGTGTTATGGTTGGTGCCATCAATGGACCGTTTATGGATTGAGGGCGCAGAGGGGCGGCGGCGGTTTTTGGATCGGGCGACATTGTCGTTCGAGCCGACCCACGCCGAAGCTGTGCTGAGTTATGAAAAGGCAATGCGTGAACGTAACCGTTTGCTTAAGGACATGGTGCGCGATCCACATTGGTATGTCGCGATTGAGCGCCAGATGGCCGAGGCAGGCGCGCGCATTCATGTGAACCGCATAGCTACAA
>Ga0114952_1000519_pt1 | contig 40002 bp, 28 predicted proteins | sample SidtaG_2_FD_87303 | JGI IMG/M metagenome (GOLD analysis project Ga0114952, IMG submission 87303) | Marine algal microbial communities from Sidmouth, United Kingdom - Sidmouth_Asex2 metaG | ecosystem: Host-associated > Algae > Red algae > Unclassified | place: Sidmouth, United Kingdom | collected...
GCTGATGCACCACATATAATTAATTTTGGCTTTTGAAGTTGAGCTAATTTCTCAACTTTGTCCATATCAATAATACCTGTGTCCTCTTCAACGCCATAAAAAGTAGGATTATAAACTTTTCCTGAAAAGTTAACTGTAGAACCATGTGATAGATGGCCACCGTGAGATAAATCAAACCCTAGAACGGTATCTCCTGGTTGTAATAATGCTAAAAAAACTGCGGCATTGGCTTGAGCACCGGAGTGGGGTTGCACATTGGCATATGTTGCTCCGAATAATTCCTTAAGACGATCTATGGCGAGGGTTTCCACCTCATCAACCACTTCACAACCACCATAATATCTTTTACCGGGATAACCTTCAGCATATTTATTGGTGAGACAACTCCCCATTGTTGTCATAACTTCTTGACTAGCAAAGTTTTCTGAAGCAATTAATTCGATGCCTTCTCTTTGTCGTTTTAATTCTTTGTCAAGAAGTAACCCTATCTCCTTATCATTCATATTCAAAGTTCAATAATGTTTGTAGAAATTAGTCAGCTTTAAGTAAGTGTTCTGTTCCAAATATAAAAAAAGCCTTGTGAGTTACCACAAGGCTTTTAATTTATTTTTTAAATGTCAGTTATTATCTGATACCTAAAGCTCTTAATGTTTCAAGATCCATTTGACCAACTGGTAGTCCATTGTCTCTTTGGAATTTAACTAAAGCCGCTTTAGATGAAGGGCCAAAGTTACCGTCTGCTCCAGCAGATCCAACGTTATATCCTCTTGAAATCAATTCTCTCTGAATTTTTCTGTGTAAATCAGAAGTGATATCTACGTCACACATTACTTGTCTCCATTCTGTGAAACCTCCAGCTTTTACTAATTGTCTCTTAGTAAAAGTTTTATATTCTGCAGGAATCTCAATTGATCTAGTTGTTGCAGGTGCTGTTCTAGTGTATGTTCTAGTTTCAAACCTTTCTGCAACTGGCTCTGCTTCTGTTGTAGCAGCGTTAGCCAATTTCTGATATGTTCTAGTAGTGTATTGTGCATCTCCTGTTATGTTTTCAGCAGTTGCGTCACTTACAAGTTTCTCAGATGTAATAGTTGTGTACTTAGCAGGGATGTCAACAACTTCTGTTGTAGCATCAGAAGCTAATTTCTGATAAGTTCTCGTTGTAAACTGATCGTCACCTGTTACATTTTCAGCACTTGCATCTGCAACTAATCTCTGGAAAGATCTAGTTGAGTAAGACTTACAATCTCCTTCGCCAGCTGAATTATTTTGTAATTCAGTTCTTCTGTTTTGTGCTCTTCCAGATCCAGTTGAGTTGTCAGCAATTGGCTGAGATTCTCCTCTTCCTTCGTATCTTAAATTAGAAGCATCCACACCATTTGAAATTAATGCATCGTAAACAGCTTTAGCTCTATTTCTTGATAAAGTTAAATTAGCAGCTTCTGCACCTTGAGAATCAGTATGGCCTACAATTGTAGTCACACCAGTGGCGCCTTTTAATTTATCAGCTGTTCTAGCAATAACTGCGCTTGATGATGCAGTTAAAACTGAAGAACCAGAGTTGAATTTTACATCAATTGTTGTAGAACCACCTGGGCAATACTCTTCGTAAGTTGCATCATTCGCTAGAGCTTGTGATGTAACTGTTGTGTATTGAGCTGGAGTTTCCACAGTTTCTGCTGAAGCATCCGAAGCTAATTTCTGATAAGTATATGTTCCATAACTTGGATCACCAGAATTGTTAGTTGCTGATGCATCAGCAGCTAAAGCTTGGTGAGAGATAGTTGTGTACTGTGCTTGACCATAAACAGCTTCTGCATATGCATCATTAGCTAAAACTTGTGACGTAACATTTCCGTAACTCACATCTCCTGTAATGTTTTCAGCAGTCGCATCTGAAGCTAATTTCTGATAAGTTCTTGTAGTAAACTGATCGTCACCTCTTGAGTTAGCAGCAGAAGCAGCAGCAGATACTTTTTTGAACGTTCTTGTTGTGTAAGCGGCAGGAACATCAACTACTTCAGTTGTTGCTGGTGATACTATTTTCTGATATGTCCTAGTTTCGTATTTAGCTGGAATAGTAACAGATTCTGTAGTAGCAGGTGTTACTAATTTCTTGTATGATACAGTAGTATAAACTGGCTCAACAGTTACTGCCTCAGTGGTTGCTGGTGTTACCAATTTTCTCCATGTTCTGGTTGTGTAAACAGGATCAACAGTTACCGCATCTGTTTTAGCAGGTGTTACCAATTTTCTATATGTTCTCGTTGTAAATTCAGCAGGTACTTCAACAGCTTCAGTCGTAGCTGGAGTTACTAATTTCTTGTAAGAAATTGTAGTGTAAACTGGCTCAACAGTAGTCGCTTCAGTAGTTGCAGGCGTTACTAATTTTCTGTAAGTTCTTGTTGTGTATTCAGCTGGAACGTCAATCTTTTCAACAGTAGCTGGTGTTACTAGTTTTCTGTAAGATCTTGTTGCGAATTTAGCAGGAACTTGAACAGCTTCAGTAGTTGCAGGCGTTACTAATTTTCTGTAAGAAACTGTAGTATACGTTGCAGGTACTTCAACAGCTTCAGTCGTAGCTGCATTAACTAATTTCTGGTAAGTTCTTGTTGTGTAAACAGGCTCAACAGTATTAGCTGCAGTAGTTGCCGCATTTGCTAATTTCTTGTATGTGATCGTTTCATATTGAGCAGGAACATCTACAACTTCAGTTGTAGCATCACTAACTAATTTTTGATAAGATCTTGTCTTGTATTGAGCAGGCACTTCAATTGTTCTTACACAATCAGAACCTTGCTCAGTGTAACCTTCTTCACAACCAACCTTTACTTTCTTAGAAACAGTTCTGTATTGTGCTTCAGTTTCAACTAAACACCATACTAAACAATCTTCAGGATTAGCAGAAAGACAATTTCTGTCTGCTTTTTTCTTCACCCATTTGCTTGAAGCAGGAGCTACTTGAATTTCCTCAGTTGTTGTTTCGTACCTAGCTGGCTTCTTTTCTAATCGAGAAGTTGCCTCTGATACCAATACTTCCTCAGTAACAGTTTCGTATTGGGCAGGTATAATTCTAATTGTTGTGTAAGCTTCTTTTTTTAACTTTTCTTCAGAAATTGTTTCATATTGAGCTGGAACACTTGCTAAAGTTGTGTAACCATCTTTTTTCAATACTTCTTCAGTTACAGTTTCAAATTGTGCAGGTATAACTCTTAAAGTAGTGTAACCTTCTTTCTGTAATTTTTCTTCAGTTATTGTTTCATATTCTGCAGGTACACCTCTTAAAGTTGTGTAAGCATCTTTTTCAAGAACTTCTTCAGTTATTGTTTCGTAAACAGCAGGTACTTTTCTAAGCGTTGAGTAAGCTGCTTTTTTCAATACTTCTTCAGTAAGTGTTTCGTAAACTGCAGGTACTTTTCTTAAAGTGGTGTAACCTTCTTTCTGTAATTTTTCTTCAGAAACAGTTTCGTAAACTGCAGGTACTGCTCTTAAAGTTGTGTAAGCATCTTTTTTCAATACCTCCTCCGTTACAGTTTCGTATACGGCAGGTATAGTTTTTAAGGTTGTGTAACCTGCTTTCGAAAGTACTTCTTCAGAAATAGTTTCATAAACAGCAGGCACTGCTCTTAAAGTTGTATATCCGTCCTTTTGTAATTTTTCCTCAGTTACAGTTTCATAAACAGCAGGTATTGCTCTTAACTGCTCATATGCTTCTTGAACCAACACCTCTTCAGTAACAGTTTCAAATTGTGCTGGTATAACTCTAATAGTTGTGTAAGCATCCTTTGTCATTACTTCCTGAGAAACAGTTTCAAACTGAGCAGGAGAGATTGCGACAGATGAAGTTCCTTCAGCTTTAAGGATTTCTTCAGACATAGTTTCAAACTGAGCAGGTGTTATTCTAACAGAAGACTCACCTTCAGAAGTTACAACTTGCTCGCTTGTAGTCTCAAACTGAGCGGGTATAATTCTATAGTTGATGATATCGTTAGGGCCTCCTTTTGGTTCAGAAGCTGTAGCAGAACCTGTTTGTACAAGTTCAACTCTTCTGTTGGTTGCTCTTCCTGATGATGTATTGTTATCCGCTATTGGAGAAGTTTCACCTCTGCCATCATAGTTCATTAAAGAAGCTGAGACACCAGCAGCAACTAATGCATCGTAAACGGCCTTAGCTCTATTTCTTGATAATGACATATTGCTAGAATCATTTCCTTGAGAGTCAGTATGACCAACAATAGAAACTTTACTACCACCTTCATTAATTTGAGATGCGATTCTTGTGATTTCAGCACTTGATCCAGCAGTCAATACAGCAGATCCAGAGTTGAAGTTTACATTTAATGCCGTTCCTCCTGAATATCCGCCGCTTCCAGCGCCATGAGTGTTAGCTATTACTTGCTGAGTAACAGTTTCAAATGAAGCAGGTGTAATGCTTACAGAAGAAGCACCATCCGATTTAAGAACTTCTTCAGAAACTGGTTCGAAAGTAGCAGGTGTAATTCTTACATCAGATCCGCCATCACTTGCCAATACTTCCTGAGATACAGTTTCAAACTGAGCAGGAGAGATTCTTACTTCTGATGCACCATCTTGAGTAATAATTTCTTCAGTTGCCGTTTCAAACTGAGCTGGAGTTATTCTTACATCAGAAGATCCGTCAGATTTAAGGATTTCCTCACTTACAGTTTCAAAACTTGCTGGAATAACTCGTAATTGAGTACTCGCTTCAGTTGCTAAAACTTCTTGAGAAACAGTTTCAAATTGTGCAGGATTAATTCTAACAGTAGAAGATCCTTCTGCTTTTAGAATTTCTTCACTTGCTGTCTCAAATTGAGCAGGCACTGCTCTTAATTTGTTACTTGCTTCAGATGCTAATACTTCTTGAGTAATTGTTTCTGTCCCACCAGGAACAATTTCTACTCTTGTAGTTGCTTCTTTTACTAGAATTTCTTCTGTGATTGTCTCGTATTGGTCAGCTATCAAGCATCTTGCATAACAACCTGGGCCAGAAGGCATTCCAGCTGCTGGTGGTACAGGAATTTCCTGAGCAAAAAGCGAAGACAAACCAAAAATGAAAAGACAAGAAAAAATTAGACTAACTTTTTTCATGGTTGATTTAAATTTATTAAAAAATGTCGTTAAAGGTTTTACTAAAATCTTTCAAAAATGACCACAAAAGTAGGCATTTTATTTAGGATAACATAAATAATATTTTGTAATCTTATTCACGTTTACCAGTATATCTAAATAAGCAGAAATGGGCTTTATGTCCCCGTTTTTGCTCAAAATTTTAATCTCTTCCTTAATGTTATCGTATGCAGTTGTAGACTCTTTTCCTTCTAATATCAATCTATCGATAACCGTAGGATTTTTTATGTTGTAGCTTTCTTCAATTTTATGACGTATTTCGTCCTTAAAGTCACTACTGTAAGGCATATTCGACAGTCGTACGCCAAATAAAATTCTGTTTAAAATGCCTTTTGCAAATATTGTTAGGATTGGATCAGCAGCATCTAATGCAAGCTTAATACCTTGCATTACGTCGGCGTCATCTAATTTAATGAAACTATCAAGATATTTCATTGAATTGCTTGGAAAATCTTCATATTCGAAAAGGACTTTGCCAAAAGTGCTGTCTTCGTAGGGTAAAACACCTTCTTTCAATAATTCTCTGTAACGAATAACAAAGTTTTTAAGCATTTGCTCTGCAGAAATTGATGTTTTATGTAAATATACCTGCCAATACATAATATGGCGCGCCACTAAAAACTTTTCAATAGAGAATAAGCCTTTTTCTTCTATAACTAGTTCATTATCAACCACATTGATCATAGAAATTATCCGTTTATAACCTATGACACCTTCAGCAACACCAGAAAAATAGCTGTCTCTGGTTAAATAATCCATTCGATCCATGTCTAACTGGCTGGAAACCAGCTGGGTAAGGAATTTTTTCTCATACTGACCTTGGAAAATCGTGATGCCTAAAGATAATTTACCTTCAAATTCCTCATTAAGCTGTTTCATAATATCCAAGGATATCATTTCATGATGCTTATTGACAATATTTGACTCTAAAGCATGGGAATACGGACCATGACCAATATCATGCAACAGAATAGCAATGCAAACAGCTAAATATTCATCATCTGAAATTTGAATGTCCTTATCTCTTAAAACATTTATAGAAACGGTCATCAGATGTAGAGCACCCAAAGCGTGGCTAAATCTTGAATGTGTAGCGCCGGGGTAAACGTAGGTAGATAATCCCATCTGGGAAATTCTCCTCAATCTTTGGAAATAGGGATGATCTATAAGATCGTAAAGAAGATCAAAGGGAAAAGATATTAATCCATAAATAGGATCATTTACTATTTTTCTTTTACTCATCGTTGGTAAAGGTACTAGAAGCAATTTTTATACCGTTGTATAACAACTATTTTTAAAGCAAACTTAAAACGAACTAACAAGCATGTCGAAAATCAAAATATTGTGGGCGGATGACGAGATTGATCTTTTAAAACCACAACTGTTTTTTCTGGAAAAGAAGGGATACCAAGTCGTACAAGTCACCAATGGGCATGATGCTTTAGAAATATTAGAAAATGAAATTGATATTGAATGTGTTTTTCTTGACGAATCTATGCCAGGTTTAACTGGATTAGAGACTTTAGAAAAAATAAGAGTATTCAATAAGAATATTCCTATTGTGATGATTACAAAAAATGAAGCTGAAGATTTGATGGAACAAGCAATAGGCGCAGAAATAAATGATTATTTAATCAAGCCTGTCAATCCCAATCAAATCCTCCTTTCACTAAAAAAAATTATCGACAATAAAAGGTTGGTTAGTGAAAAAACGGCTTCAGATTACCAGCAAGAATTTAGAAATATTGCCATGGACTTAAGTGGTAATTTAAGTAGGGAAGAGTGGACTAAAATGTATCAAAGACTCATTGATTGGGAATTAAAATTAGATAGTTCAGACAATGATCAATTGAAAGGCATTTTAGATATGCAAAAGAAAGAAGCCAATAATGAGTTTTCAAAATTTGTAATTAAAAATTATAAAAATTGGTTGGATGATCCAGAAGGTCCTGTTTTTTCCCACAACCTTTTTAAAAAGTTTTTATTTCCCAATTTAGCCAAGGACAAAAGTAATGTTCTTATCTTATTTGACAATTTGCGCTATGATCAATGGAAAATTATTGAACCCATTTTATTGGAAGACTTTAGGGTTTTGAATGAAGAAACTTTTTATTCGATTTTACCCACAGCTACTCAATATTCACGCAATGCTATTTTTGCTGGAATGTCACCATTGGAAATTCAAAAACATTACGAACATATTTGGCTAAATGACAATGAAAAGGGTGGTAAGAATCAACATGAAAAAGAATTACTTGGAGAGCAAATCTCAAATACACTTTCAGAAAAAATAAAGTGGGATTATTTTAAAATAAGAAACATTAACGATTCGAAGACGATACTCGAAAATATTCATAATCTGTTGAATAATGACCTTACGGTTATAGTGTATAATTTTATCGATATGTTATCTCATGCACGAACAGAAATGGATGTTTTAAAAGAGCTGGCTTCCGATGAAAAAGCATATCGATCTTTGACACGTTCTTGGTTTTTAAATTCGCCAATTAGAGCTGCATTGCAAACACTGGCAGAAAAAGATATTAGATTATTTATAACGACTGATCATGGTACGATTAGGGTAGCGCAGCCTAGTCGTGTTTTAGCAGATAGAGAAACTTCAACCAATCTGAGATATAAGGTCGGGAAAAATCTAAGGTTTGAAGATAGTGATGTATTGTCAATAGATGATCCACATGTCATTGGTTTACCACGCCCTAATATCAGTTCAAAATTTATATTTGCTACTGGGGATAAATTCTTTTTATACCCCAATAGTTATGCTCATTATAATAGAATGTATTCCGATACATTTCAACATGGTGGTATTTCTTTAGAGGAAATGATTTGTCCATTTGTGATATTGGATACGAAATAGTTATTTCAAAACTGTAATCGTACCTGACAATACCTTTGGTTCGATGTTTTCTTCAAATTCAATCCGATAGACAAATACACCTGGGTTAAGGTTTTTCGGTTGCCAACCTTGGCTAGAATCATTGCAAGTAAGCCTAGTGTTGTTAAAAATTAAACTTCCATATCTGTCAAATACTTGAAGCGCATATTTGTACTTGAACTCGTCACGAGATTGGATATAGAAACAGTGATTTTTATGATTACGCATTGATGGAGATATAATATTTGGGACATAGAAATCAATGGTACTTATAACTGACAGATTAAAAGTAAATTCGTCTGCGCAGCCATTTTTATTTATAATGGCTACAGTATAGTTCTGATCATTCTCAAGATAGATATCTGGACTAGGACAATCTGCACAACTGAGCCCATATTCTGGGTACCATTTGACCTCTGCCCATTCGCCATCGATATCTAGATTTATGTTTGTCTCAACTCCTTTACCCACCTCTACTTTATCCACAGCTTCAATAGATGGTACACTTGAAATAATTAGATTTAGAATATTTGTTAAGCTGTCGCACCCCAAGATTTCTGAGCTGACATGCTCTTGATATATCCCTTCAGTACTTATAAGATTACCTGCAAAAACAATAGATTCATCTGGACATATTACTGTATCAGTTGTTATTAGAATAGGGTAGTTGGAAAGTTCTGCATTGAGTTCATAATAAAATGAATCGCAGTGATTGTTAGGCTTGGGCCTTACATGATTATAGACACCACTTTCAGCGATCCATTTATCAAAAAATAGAATCGAATCACCATTACAGATGACAGTGTCTTTTTGAATAATTTCTGGCGGAGAAAGATCTAAATCAGGATTGTAATTTATAGATTTAGTAATACTAGAATTGCATCCATTTTGATCTTTGACATGAAGTTCAACTTCGTAATAACCTGGTTCTTCATATTGGAATTCAGGGTTAGCAATATGTGCATTTTCCAAACCAAAATCCCAGGACCAAATAATACTATCGTGGGGTACAAATTCAGAGGTATTTGCAAAATAGACTGGCCCTGGCATACAAGGATCAAATGTAAATTTAAAATTAGGTTTTATTTCTTCAAAAACTTCAAGTTTAAAGAAAGCGGTGTCTGCACAAATAGTATTTTTATTGATGACCATAATCCCGTCATAGTTGCCTGGAGCATCCATTATACAATTAATATCTCTTTCGGTTATGCCAAAGGTTTCTTGTACCGTTACATTTTTTGCATCTTTTATTTTCCAATAGTAACTAGAAATTTTTTCAGGTTTCTGACTTGCGTTTGGGATAGTTATTTCTTCTCCTTTACACAGCTTGTATACGTAAACATCATGGCCATCTTCTTCAAGAATAGTATCTGCTATAAGTTCAGCTTTTAATGCACTTTCGCAAGGCACAACATTAAATTCAAAATCTCTTTTTGTTTCACTAATTACTATTCCGTTTCTAATTTCTTCAACGCAAACAGCCACCACATATGACCCTATAAAAGTGGGTTTGCCAGTAATTATCCCAGAGTGATTTGAAATGATGATTGGAGGGGTTCCGCCTAAAGGTTTTGATGCGGAGAATGGGCTAATATATTGGACTTCTGCAAAGGGTGGGGGACAGTACTTGAGATCTGGATTTTGGCAATTACAACATTCGGGTTCAAAAGCAGCTCCTCCACCGGCAATTTCAGGAGCACAAAATTTATATCTCAGAATATCTCCATCTACATCAATTGCAGAGTGATCATAATACAATTTAGAATTAGCGCAAATATAGGTAGGAGGAAGACTTTTGAAAGTGGGACTATTGTTACCATCTTTAAGTGCGATAGGGCTTATCGTTATCTCGTAAACAGCTCCAGTAGATCCAGGATCTTGTATGTTGCTGATTGTGTGATTTCTACAGCACTTTTGGTATGCTATTTTATAATAATTATCTGTTATGTTAAGAGTTAAGTTGAATTTATAGATGCCTTTTTCAAGCGTATCGTTTGATAGCAATTGATCCCGACAAGGGTCAGCTGGGGCATGAATAGGCGTGACAGAGTTGATAGGAATATTTTGAATTACATCATAAGATGTCCAAGTAGAATCGTCGCTTGATTTATAAATGCCAAATTGCGCAAATTGATCAAAATCAATACCTGATTGATCTCGGTAAATGATGCAAGTTATTTCAAAGGTAGCTTGCGTTTCACTGTCATTGAAAGCAATAAATTTATAATTTACTTCACCGCCTACTATGTGCGATGCACTCAAAAATGATGAGCAGACCACGAAGATAGCTACAACAAGATATACGTGTTTATGTCTCTTATTTAGTAACATGTGCTAAATAGTTAATGTGCATAAATGCGTGCACACTTTATGATTCAATCAATCCAAAATGGAAAAACGTATTCGTTTTTCACTACGGAATTAAGGGGCGGATACTATAAATGTATCCCAATAAATATTTAGCAAATGGGGTTTGACTAGAACCCAGAGATAAGTAACTTAACCTTAAATATTCTATCATTTACTAAACCCTGAAACTTTTCAGTTTTGGAGTTTTATTATATAATAGTAAACATATTTCGTGCCAAACATATTACACATAATCGTAATATGAAAATATTTCTATAATTCTTTAGTTTTTCGATTGGTATTTATTGTACGCCCGCTTTGAAACGACGATACTTATTTCATATAAAATAAATACGGGAATGGCAATCAACACCTGCGTAATAATTTCAGGAGGAGTAAAAACAGCAGCGAGTAAAAGGATTAAAATTATGGCATGTCTTCTATACTTTCGTAAAAATGCAGGACTTACCAAGCCAATCCTTGAAAGAAAAAAGATTATGATAGGCAACTCAAATATAATGCCTGTGGGAAAAGTAAACATTGTAAGATAATTCACATATGAGGCAAGGCTTGAACTAGAAATGACTTCGTTAGCTGATAAGGAGTAGCCAGCCAAAAATGTGATAGCAAAAGGAGATATTATAAAATATCCAAATGATATACCCATTAAAAACAAAGCGCTACAAATGAATACCATACCTCTTGCCGCTTTTTTTTCAGTGGGATACAACCCCGGTTTAATAAAGCGCCAAATCTCCCAAATTATATAAGGGAATGAGATTATTATGCCTAACCAAATTGAAACCTTTAAATGCGTAAAAAATTTTTCACCGAATTCTCTAGGTATAATTTCAAATTCAGGTGGAGAAAAGCACAGTCTTTCGGAGACAGAGCAAAAGAATTTATATGTAGGAAAACTATCATTTTTAGGGGAAAATATGATATAATCAAAAATGAATTCTTTGCACATGAATACTATAATAGAAAATACAACTACAGATAGGGCAGAGCGCACAAGATGCCACCTTAATTCCTCAAGGTGCTCTAAAAAGGACATGTCCTTTTCTGGTTCCACAGGTCTTGCTGGTTGTATTTCTTTTGAGGGCATGGTTTTAAAACAAGTTTTAAGATAATTGTTTTTGCTTTAACACTTTTGTTGAATGAATGTTTAAATAGAAAATTTTTAACAACCGTTTAAGTTAATCAATGAGAGTTTTAAATTGTTCAAGTAGAAAATAAGCATAAAAAATTAACAAGAGAACGCCTTCAAAACGACTAATTTTTCTAGATATAGTAACTACTCCAAATAAAATTGTGGCAGCCACCATGAATGGCAATCCAAAATTTATTACGCCTTCTGGAATCTTGAGGTCACACAAAAATGATGGAATTGCCATCACGGCATATGTGTTAAAAATATTTGATCCTAAGACGTTTCCTACTGCTATGGCGTGCTTTCCCCTTTTTATCGCAGATAAACTGACAAAAACCTCAGGTAATGAGGTGCCCAATGCAATGAATGTTATTGAAATAATCTCCGGACTTATTCCTGCAGCTTCTGAGAATCCTTTGATACCATAAATTGTATATTCAGCACCCAAATACACCATAACACCTCCTATCATTAATTTGCCTAGATCTTTCCCTGTTATCTTTGGTCTCTCTTCGTTATCAGGTGTATTTCCTAACACAGAATTTAAAAGAAAACCTAAGAGCGCAGCTATATACAAGAGTGCTTCACCAAAAGACAGATACATATCTTGCAATGTAAAAAACATCAAAAATGCAGACCCGATCAGCAAAGGCATATCTATATTCCAGATGTCAAAATTTAATTTAATTTCTTTGCCCACACATGCCGTTAGTCCCAAGACGAGTAAGATGTTGGTTATATTTGATCCTACAACATTTCCAATGACAATTTCAGAAGTTTCACTATAAACGGATGCAATCGAAGCAGCCAATTCAGGCAATGAGGTTCCAAATGCCACAATTGTGACGCCAATTATAAATGGGGAAATGCCAAAAGAAAGCCCAATTTTCTCAGCAGAGTCAATAAACCAATCTGAAGCTAATAATAGGACAGCTAGAGCAGCGATTGATATAGCTATAAATGATAACAAATAATTATTTTTTGTTGGATCGCAAAAGTAGTATGATTTAACGAATGTATTGAGCTAATTGCAAGTTTTGATAATATAACTTGGCTTACAAAGCTGTGTTTTGGAAATATGAAAGTAAACAAAGGACAATTCTATCTTATTATTCGTTCTAATTATTGAACAAGAATGCTAAATTTGGGTAACTAACCATCATGAGGAGTCTTTTCTATCTTATTCTTTTTTCTACATTGATGCCTTTCCAGGTAAATGCGCAATGTATGCTTGATAGCGTTTACATTAATGCTTTGATGATAGATCCTAGTGGGGCTCAATTTAGTTTCGACACTAATGGAGATGGAGAAATTAGTTCTGATGATGAGTTTATTGAAATTTGCAATAGTAGTGTGGGCAGTACCGTTGACCTTTCTGGATGGCGATTAGGCGACGATGATCCACCACCATTCCCAGATTTTACATTTCCTGATGGAACCTTTATTGGACCCGGAGAATGTCTTTTAGTGGTACATGATTTATGCCCAGAAGCGGACGGTTTGCCGAATGCGCCTAATAGTTGCGGCTCTATACCAGGTGTTATAGATATGAATTCAACACAGACTGGCTTGCTTGGCAACTCAGGAGATGTAATAACACTTGTCAACCATGATAGCTCAGCATCTTGTTCGGTTGTGTATGGTAATGTAAATTGTAGCGATGTAGATCCTTTAGATTCCCCATTTTATGATCCCAATGCCTGCGCAGATTGGGGGGACGATATCGATGGTTGTGCGTTATTGGCTAGTGGGGATAGTTGCAATTATGCACCGATGACCTTGCCTATCGAACTATTGTATTTAAAAGTAGAGAAGATAAATAACAATAGAGTCAGCCTACTTTGGGCAACCGCTTCAGAAGTTTTGAATGAAAAATTTGATATAGAATGGCGTGCAGAGAATACTAACACATTTAGAAAAATTGGTCAAGTTAAGGCTGTAGGAGATAGTAATTTTGAATATAATTATGAATTCATTCATGATAATCCAGATGCAGGGATTAATTACTATAGATTAAAGCAAATTGATTTGAATGGCATGTTTACTTATTCTCCTATTAGGTCAATTCTTTTAGAGTTAAATGATAAAATAAATATTTATCCTACATTAGTTGAAACAGGTTTGCGCTTGAGTGGGATAAATGATAATTATCTTGTAAGTTTAATCGATCTAAGTGGTCAAACTTTATTTGAGAAAAGAAGGGTGACAAATAATGAATTTGTTGATCTTAAGCATTTAGCATCAGGATACTATGTATTTCGTATTTTTGATGGAACATCAGTGGTAAACAAGATTTTTATTAAAGAATAATATTTACTCAATCTCTTTTAGTATCCGTTTGGTGTTTATACATTCAAGCGGATATTTTTTTTGATATTAAATCGTTATATATTTCTTGAAGATTGAAATGAAAAAAATAATCATAAATAGTGTTCTGTGTTTTTCAATATTATTAATTGGAAATGTAGTTAATGCTCAAATTAATCCTGTAGCCAGTTTTAATTTTGACAATTGTTTGGTTCAAGACCAATCCGGTAATTATCAAGATGGTCAAATAATGGATAATCTTGATTGCGATTGTGGGGTAGGCGATAGTTCTAATGCTATGTACTTTTCTGGTACGCCAGATTCAATCATTTTGGACCCTGCATTAAAAGATTTATTTATCGGGGATTTTTCACTTAGTTTCTACTTCTGGGTTGATGATGCGCCAATGAATTATCCGATATTGTCGATATCTGGATTATGTCCTGATATTAGGGATTCTGCTTTTATTGTTAAATATTTACCTGTAACATCTGAACTTATAGTTGAATTTTCTAAAAGTCCTTTAGATGGGGTATTTATGAGAACGGATCTAGAGATGCAGTCATGCTGGCATCACTTTCTGTTTACGCGTGAAGGATCATTGTTTACACTATTCTTAGATGGAAAATTTGTTGAGAATTTTAAATTTGTCAACCCTATTATTTTAGGAGAAAACCATGATATTACAATTGGTTCTTCAGAATGTGTCGGTTTTTCAGATACCTATTTTAATGGCAGGATTGATGAGTTTAAGCTTTTTGATAGAGCTGTAAATATGGAGGATGAAATTAGGCAGTTGTTTGTTTTTCCAGATGAAATTATTTCTAGGGATACAACACTTTTTCTAGGAGACAGTTATGATATTATTACAGGGACATCCTGTGCACCACTAATCTCTTGGACGCCTACAATTGGCGTAGATGACCCCTCTGATCCAAATACTAGGATTACACCTTTACAAACGACAAGCTATACTCTTGATTTTGATCATGGTGCGTGCATTAGTACAGATACAGTGCGCATTACAGTTATCACGGAAGACCAAATAGAGTGTTCTAATATTCTATTACCTACAGCTTTTACGCCTAATTCTGATGGTATTAATGATCGATTTTTTATAAGTAATGCTTTTATAATAGAATCTCTGTCTCGATTTGAAATCTATGATCGATGGGGACTTAAACTGTTTGAAACAACCAATAAAAATGACTCATGGAATGGCACCTATAATAACGATATAATGCCACCTGGAACCTATGTTTATAAAGTAGAATACTCTTGTTTAGGTGAAGATTTAAGGAAGACAGGGAGCTTTAATATTCTCAGATAACTTAAGATTGCTTTTTTTGTCAGATGGTTTATTTACTTTTATCAGGTAAATAGGCTTATAAACTCATGCATACGACTATATCTAAACTGCTCGTTATATTTTCATTTTGCACACTCTTGGTTTTGTCATGTAAAAATGACTCACAACCTCAACCTGCTCCAAATGATAAGCATGAGTCTATTCAAAGTGGAGGACATAGTGATTTAAACGAAAATAAGAATGTGAAAGCAGATTCAAATCCAATAGAGGAAATTGAAGAAATTGAGCTTTCAGAAGATGATAAAGAAGAATCTATCAAGCCCATTGAAAAGACCATTCAAGAAAAGTCGGAGCAGAAAAAAGACAAATCTCCAAAGTCCAAAAAGAAAAAAAGATTAAAGCCTAAGGGAGAAATTACGTTTGAAACTGAGCAAATAGAATTTGGAGAAATTATGCAAGGTGATACTGTTGATTTTAAATTTAAGTTTAAAAATACAGGAAAGGGACCATTAGAGATTGAATCTGCAATTCCATCTTGTGGTTGTACTGTTCCGAGTTTTCCTTTTTTAGCACTTCAACCTGGTGATGATGGGTTTATTGGTGTTAAATATATTAGCATAGGTAAGACAGGTGCTCAAATGCCTACTATAGAAATCAATACAAAAGATTCTAAAAAGCCTGTAATATTATCAATGAAGGGCTACGTAAAGGTGCCTAAAAATAAAGATGAAGCAGAGGCATCTGATACGGTCCAAATTAACAAATAAATAGAAAGTACTGCTACTTCAATAATGTTATTCCACCTTTGTATTTAATGATTTGACCATCAACAAATCGAACTTCAGCTGTGTAGACATAAACGCCTTGTTCCACTTCTGTATTTGGTCCACTCCCTTTTCTACCATCCCAACCCATATCAATGTTTGTAGGTGCGGGTATGTTTTCTAATTCAAATACAAGATTACCCCAACGATCAAAAATTCTGAATGAGTTAAGCGATTCTACGCCTTGTCCAGTCAGAACCATAAATCTGTCATTAGGAGGGTCAGCCTCAGGTCTAAAGACATTGGGAATATAGACATTGCGATCCGCTTTTATATCCACTTCAACCACATCGCTTGTTGTACAACCATTTTCATCTGTGACTTCAATTTCATAAGTTGAAAATCCTGTAGGGCTAATACTGATCGATGAACAATCTGTAGGATCAATACATTCGAAAGGGCTTTCGGAAAACCACATATAGCTTACCATGCCTTGAGCATTTGATACATTCGCGTCAATCACTGTATTGGTCTCGCCTAAATCTAATGAAATGTCAGCACCTAAATCAACAATAAATTGAGGAGGCTGATTGACATTAACGCTAAAAACCTCTGAGCATCCTATAGAGTCAAAGACAGTTAAAGTATACATGCCGATAGGTACTTCTGCAAATGAGTCGATAGGAATTCTGTTTCCAAAGTTAATAGAATAAGTATAGTTATCGCCAATACCACCACTTACATCTTCAAATCCTACAGTTGCAGAACCGCCAAAACAAACTGCTGTTTCGGGATCCAACGGCACTGCTGTTATCGGATTTAATCCTTGTATTTCATATTCCACTTCAACAACGCATCCACATCCATCAGTGACTGTTATCACATAGTTGCCTTGTGATAAATCTTGAGCAGAATTCGAATCTGATATATTGTTTGGCCATTCATACTGAAAATCAAAGCATCCACCTTGTGCATCAATAGTGATAGAACCTGTATTGTTGCCAAAACAACTTAAATCTGTAGTTGCTGTGCTATCAATATTTACGATAAGTGTATCTGGCTCTATTATAAAAACTGAATCCAATTGCATGCAATTCCGATCGTCTGAAATAGTAACGTAATTCCATCCTGGACATAAATCAGTTCTATCGCTTCCTGTGCCGCCATCTGACCAATCATATGTATAATCTCCTGATGCAGATGTGCCTCCTCTACTTTCGAGCATCACACTTCCTTCGCATGATCCTTTGCAGAACGTGCTATTGATAACTGAATTGTCAAAATCCAATCTTAATTTATTAGGTTCTCCAATAGTAAAAAAGAAAGTATCTGACTGACAAAAACCATCAAAGGCATATACCCAATTTTGGCCTTGAGCCAAATTAGAAGCATCATCATCAAGTCCAGAATTATTATCTAAAGGTTCGGACCAAAAGAAATCAAAATCGCCTATCCCCAATGGATCATTTGTTACGGTGACTGAGGCTTGTCCGGTAGCTGCTTCAAAACAGTCAGCATCAATAATAGAACTCATGTCGACGGCTATTTCCAGTCCTTCTGTTACGCTTATATCTACCATAGTGTCTTTTTGACATCCATTGGCATCAGTAACGGTAACGTTAAAGATGCCTTGTGTCAAACCGACGAGATCACAATTTTGATCATCTAATGAAGGATCTTCCCACTCACAATTACAACCAATGCAACTCAGTAATGAAATAAATCCATCATCACTATTTATACAAGTTGGGGCTTGAAATACAAATTCAGGTATGAAAGAATTATCAACATTGATTAGAACAAATGAGGTATCGAATAAACAGTTGTTTGCATCCTCTATTGTAGCAGTATATGTACCAGCAACTAAATCAATCACATCTAAACCAGATAGTGAATTGTCAGACCATGTAATATCGTATGGGTCAACACCTCCACCTACGTTAGAAATCGAAATACTTCCTAAATCTCCAGTGCAAGAAGGGGAGCTAATGTTAGCATCTAAGGTGAAATCCAGACTCAGATCTAGTATGGTCGCAAATGTATCTATACTACATCCATTTGCATCTGATACGGTGACGTTGTATGTACCCGCCGCTAGGTCCATAGGATTACAATCTGTGATACTGACATCTTCCCATGCGCAGCTTATATCCGTACTTCCACTTCCCGTTAGAATTTCTATGGATCCTGTTCCATTAATTTGATCGCAAGCAACATCAGTAGTATTTATGACTAACATTAAGCCCGAATCTGAGGCCACTAAGTCTATTGTAGTGTCAATAGCACAGCCCGTAGCATCAGTAAGAGTAATGGTGTATTCTCCTTCTTCTAAATCACTTTGGAGGCAGGAAGTCAAAGACGTATCATGACTCCATGCACATTCATAAGGTGCAACGCCTCCAGAAAAAAGCGAGAAGTTTATAGCGCCATTTGAAGCGTCAGGACAAGAAGGTGGTATGATTTCAATATCAAAAGTGAATGCGGAATTGTCCAAAACTATTACAGAATCCAATGCAACACAACTATTTTGTCCAGCGCCAACTTCTATATAATATGTTCCCGATTCTGTAAAAGGTGCCGTGGGTAAATTGCTAATTACATTTCCATCTTCATCTGTCCATTCGTAGCTGTGAGAATTTGCTGTACTGTTAATGATTTCAACAAATAGTTCACCCATTCCCGTACCGTCACAATTTAATCCGGTTAAAATACTCGCTAAAATTTCGAGTCTATCTCCAGAGGTTATTTCTACGGAAGTTTCAATACTGCAACCTCCATCATCCGTGACTGTAACCAGGTACGTGTCAGCAGGAATATTTTGTAATGTATTTGAAGTTTCTAATGGATCAAAAGCCCAGTCGTAATCGTAAGGACTTATACCTCCAGTTGGATTGACTTCTGCTGCTCCATCTTCAAGGTTACAAGAAGGTTCCGCAAAATCAGTTGTTACGAATAATGCTTCATCGGGTTCTGTAATAACAAAAGAAGTGTCTAAAGAGCAACCGGTATTATTGTCTACGATTCGCATAAAATATGTTTCCGCAGGCAAAAATCCTATAAGATTGGCCTCAGTAGGAGAGGCGCCCCAACCTATAATGTCAAATCTAAAGTTTCCCAATTCATCAACCAATCTAAATTGATAGTTTCCAGGAATTGTTGCTACAATATTCAGCCCACCAGTCGAATCACCTTTGCATGCGACAGGCGTGAAATCACTAAAAATGATACCCTCTACACCGCCTCTAACTGGGATGACTATATTGGTATCTTTAGGACAAAAATTATCGTCTGTGATTCTTATTTGATAAGCGTTAAGGATATCGTTAAATGCAAAATCTTGAAAAGGGGTATTGGTTGTTAAATTAGTTGATTGAAAGCCATTGATTATATAAGTGCCGTCTGCGGAAGTGCCTCCCGAAGGCGTGACAGATAAAAATCCATCATCAGAACCTAGACAGGTTGCAGAATCTACAACTATGTCCAACAAAATCTCAGGAGTATTTAAAATTACATCTTCTGTAACCACACAGCCATTATCATCGGTTACTGACACCTGATAAGCGCCATTAATCAATCTTGTAGCTTCGGCTTCTGTCTCATCTTGGTATGTTAGTCCGTTAGGAAATGCTATGCTATAATTTGGGACGCCTCCATTTATGTTGGTTACAGAAATTACACCAGTTGTGGCAGTTGGGCATACTGGGTTTGTTGCATCAACATCAAAAGTGATGGAAGGAGCGCTATCAATGGTGATAACTCTACTGGTCGAAGCACCTCCAGAATCAGTAACTAGTATGGTGTAAGTACCTGCTGGAATTGGACTAATGTCTGTGGGTAACTCTGAAAAGTCAGCGTTGAAAGTTCCCATAGTTTCAATTCCTGTATTATTGTTTGTGACCGTGTAATTATAAGGTGTTACACCTCCACATGCTTCAAAATTTAGCGATGCCATTCCTTGCTCAGAATTACAATAGTTTATATCAATAATACTAAGACTTGCACAGCTGATTTCTATACAAGCTGATGGACCGCCATCTATAGTGATGCTATCGTCAGTACAACTAATACCTTCTACAGGTTGATAAAGGACCTCAATTTCAGACGCTGGTATTAATCCGCTCAAATTTTCATTAAAAAATAACTCGACGCAATCACTAGGATCTCCGACAGCATCAAAACAAATTGTAAAGACTTGTTCGCCATCTGCAATAGTTTGCCCTTCAGCATTAAAATTGGTCCAGATCAATGGCACAGTGCCGTTGACTGTTAAATTTTCATTGAAACTTATTGGGCCAATGAGACCGCCCATGCTTTGAATTAAAGTATCAAATTGAATTTGGGTAGGGTCAAATGAAAGGGCAAATTGGAAACCTTGTACGAAATTGAAATTTTCAACCATGAAGTCAACACAGAATCCATCTCCTGGAAGTATAGGCGTCGGATTTGTGACTATAGTGAACCCTAGGGCTTCAGTTATTCCGATGCCATCACATTCTGGGCTAATTTGACTAGATAGAAAAAAGGGCAAGCATAGACAAATTAAAAACGTTCTAATCCTTAAACTACAATTCATAAAGACAATTCTCATTAATGCATAAAAAACTTCCGAAATATAAAAGCTGACTTTTCTTAGCTTAAACTCAATGAGAGGGCTAGTTTCAAACTTATTAAACCTCTTGTAGTTTTTGGGTCGGTGGGTTCGAGGAAAATAAGCCTATGATTAAAGAAAGCTTAAAAGAAATTTATTACTGCAAATATAACTGAAACTCCTAATATGTATTGAATATTTAGGTATTTCTGTTAACTGTATATAAGATGGGATTATTGCCTAAATCGTTGCACAGAAACTAAAGTAAAGGCAATATGGCTGCAAATTGACAAGTATTTTGGTGATTATTGGATTTTACCATTTAATATGACTTTGTCGATATGGCTTTCGCCGAAACTATAGGGGATATAAGACAGATTTTCCATCTCATTAGTGATAATGATATTCGCCAATTTTCTTTTTGTAATACTTCCCAAATCATTTCCTAATTCCATAGCATGTGCACCATTAATTGTGACAGCATTGAAGGCCTCCTCAGGTAATAACTTCATTTTAATACAAGATAAAGACATGACAAAAGGTATATTTCCCGATGGGGTTGAGCCTGGGTTGTAATCAGAGGCCAAGCAAACGCCTAAGCCCGCATCAATCATTTTTCTTGCGGGTCCAAATGGGATGCCTAGAAAAAATGAACATGAAGGCAATAGGGTGGGAATAGTTTTTGAGTTTTTTAGAGCCACAATTTCTGCATCGGCAATTTCTTCGAGATGATCAACGGAGACCGCATTATTTGCAATGCCAACTTGGACTGCTCCTGAATTAGATAATTGATTGGCGTGTATTTTAGGTTTTAGATTAAACTTTGCTGCTGCTTTTAATATTAAGTCTGTTTCATCATTGGTAAAAAAACCTTTTTCACAAAAAACATCGCAATAATCAGCTAATTTCTCTGAACCTATTTTAGGTAATAATTTGTTGGTAATCAGTTCGATATATAGAGATCTGTCTCTTTTGAACTCCAGTGGAATAGCGTGCGCACCAAGGAATGTAGACTTAATTGTAGCATCAGAATTAGCTTTAAGCCGATTGATAACACGCAACATTTTAAGTTCGCTTTTATATGAAAGGCCATAGCCGCTTTTAATTTCAATAGCTCCTGTGCCCATTTTTATGACTTTATCTAATCTCTTTTTCGCGGAAGCGTAGAGCTCATCTTCAGAAACATTGTGTAGTTTTCTAGCAGAATTTAAAATTCCGCCACCTTCTTTGGCGATTTCTTCATAGGATTTGCCTTTAATGCGCATGACAAATTCTTTTTCACGCGAAGTGGCGAAAACCAGATGTGTATGCGAATCGCACCAAGCAGGCATTACCAATTGATTTGTGGCGTCAATAGTTTGACCTTCAAAGGTGAGTGGGGCAGTTGACATGTCTCCAAAGTCTTTGATTTGTCCCTCTATAATCAAAAGCCAAGCATTTTCTATACTGTCTATAAAAGACATAGCCTTACCCTTTTTAAAAAGGTAAGGCTCTGTCATAATGCCTAATAAAGATTTAATATTCTTTATTAAAATGTTTTTGGAATGAGGCATTCTTATTTCTATTGTGTGATGATCAAAAGACCATTAATATACAATAGATTCTATTTCAAAATCTTTTTGTAAAATTTTTCTAAAACTTTCAGCTTCATCAATAGTTTTAAACTCGCCTAATAACACCTTATAATGTGTTTTGTTATTGACATAATCATTTAATACTACGATAGGTTCTATAAAAGTTTCTTTCAATTCTTTAACTTGCTTATATGCTTCAGCATAATCCAAATAGTTACCAACTTGGACTTTATAGTTTGTTTTAAAGCGTTCAGCCATTTTATATTGAGAATACAATCTGTCTAGGTTTGGACCATTTTCGTTTGAAAATGATGTCGGTCTAGAATTTGGTACATGGCTGGTAACCAGACGATTGCTCGGGTTATTGTGAAAAGTTAGCAAGCTATTTAAGCTTTCCGAGCCTAATGTTTTTTCTACTCTTTCTACCATCCTTCCTTGAGAATTAAAAATCAATATGGTAGGGAGCATTCTAATTGAGTATTGTTCTTTCAAATTTGAACCTTCTCCTGATTCTATGTCCATTTTAAGAGGAACATAATTTTCATTGAGTTGTGCAACAACATTTTTGTCTTTAAACGTTGTTTTATCCATCCACTTACATGGAGTGCACCAATCAGCATAAAATTCAACAAAAAACAATTTGCCTTCATTTCCAGCCTTTTCTTTGGCATTTTCAAAGCTTCCAGAATAAAATCTTACGTTATTCGATGGGTTATTGTTGCTTTCTTTTGTCCCGGTAATTAGAGACCAGGGCATTAACATAATTAAAAGTAATTTGATGGACCGTGTCATATTAAAGATATTTACTATTCGTAAAAAATTGATTAACTGTTGTTTACATAATAGCAAAGTCTATTCCAAAAGGAAAAATAGACTAGGTAATAAGATAAATTATGTTTATAATTATATATAAAAAGATGGTTATCATATTATTATAAGTTAAATTAATTTTTAATATTTATACATAAGGCTAAAGCCCTACTTCAACACTTCGCTCAAATTATACCTCCTCTCAGCAATATTTTGTTTATTTGCTTTAACTAAATACCGATTAGGGAATGGCGATAACTAAAGCAGCAATTACAGCAGTAGCAGGATTTGTACCTGAAGATGTTCTTACAAATTTTGACCTCGAGAAGATGGTCGAAACAAATGACGAATGGATTGTTTCGAGGACAGGCATCAAACAAAGGCATATAGTTAAAGATCCCAAGAAAGCAACCAGTGATATGGTTGTATCATCGATCCAAAAATTAGTTGAAAAAACGGGTCTAGACCTCGATACAGTGGACATGATCATAGTAGGCACTGTTACTGGGGATTATCCTTTCCCAGACACGGCTAACATCGTTGCGCATAAAGTGGGAGCGAAAAATGCCTTCGGATACGATATTAATGCAGCTTGTAGCGGTTTTATATTTTCTCTATTTACAGCAGCCCAATTTATTGAAACCGGATTTTACAAAAAAATCCTTGTCTGCGGTGCGGATCAAATGTCATCTATACTTAATTACGAAGACAGAAACACCTGTATCTTGTTTGGTGACGGTGCTGGGGTTGTATTGTTAGAACCCAAAACAGATGGTACGGGTATTTTTGATGCCATATTAAAAGGGGATGGCGCGGGTTGTGAATTATTACACATGAAAGCTGGAGGAAGCATGAATCCAGCTACACTTGAAACAGTTGCCAACAAAGAACATTACGCGCACCAAGAAGGCAGGCAGGTTTTTAAAGCTGCAATTGTAGGAATGGCGGATAGTATCCAAGAATTATTGGATAAAAACAACATGGATGTCAATGAAATTGATTGGTTAATTCCACATCAAGCTAATAAACGTATCATGTTAGGTGTAGCAGATAAGCTTGATTATCCACACGAAAAGGTATTAATAAATATAGAAAAGTACGGGAACACCACTGCAGGAACTATTCCATTGTGTCTCAGAGATTTTGAACATAAGTTTAAAAAAGGCGATACAATCGTATTGACGGCATTTGGTGGAGGCTTTACTTGGGGTTCAATACTAGTGAAATGGGCTTATTAGCTCTTAATTCTCTTATATTTTAAGCTTTAAATTTCTTACTTTTGCAAACAATATAAATTTAAATGGCAAGTACTTCAGATATTAAGAATGGGTTATGTATGAATTACAATCATGATGTTTTCAAGGTTGTAGAATTTTTGCATGTCAAGCCTGGTAAAGGACCAGCATTTGTAAGAACAAAATTGAAAAGTTTGACTTCAGGAAAAGTCATCGATAACACTTTTCCCGCTGGACATAAAATTGATGTCGTAAGAGTTGAACGTAGAAAAATGCAGTTTCTTTACAAAGCTGACGGCGTTTTCAATTTTATGGATACCGAAACTTATGAACAATCATTTGTTGAAGAAAAGATGATTGAGAACGGGGACTTAATAAAAGATGGTGAGTTGGTAGAGATTCTATACCATGCTGATAACAATACACCTTTGACAGTTGAGTTACCGCAATATGTTGTCCTAACAGTAACGTATACAGAGCCAGGACAAAAAGGGAACACAGCGACCAATGCTACAAAACCTGCAACAGTTGAAACTGGAGCAGAGGTAAAAGTCCCTATTTTTATAAATGAAGGCGATAAGCTTAAAATAGATACAGCAACCAGATCATATCAGGAACGTGTAAAATAACCAATGATGGACTACAAACAAATACAAGATCTCATAAAGCTCGTTTCTAAATCTGAGCTGTCAGAAATAAGACTGAAGGATGGAGATTTTGAGTTAACGATAAGAAATAAAAATTACGTAAAAGGGTCTAATGCAATTGCATCCTCAGTGATAGCTGCACCAGCGGTAATGCCACAGGTTGCATCTGCTCCAGTGCCTGCGCCGGCATCTGTTTCAGCGCCTGCAGCTAAAGCGGATATAGAAATTGCCAAAAAAGACGAAGCCAAGACAGATGCTAATTTAGTGGAAGTCAGATCTCCCATAGTAGGCACTTTTTACAGATCGCCTTCTCCAGATAAACCTGCATTTGTTCAAGTAGGTGATTCGATCAGTATAGGCAGTGTTGTATGTATTGTGGAAGCTATGAAACTATTCAATGAGATCGAGAGTGAAGTCAGTGGAAAAATAGTTAAAGTGTTAGTAGAAGAGGCGAGTCCAGTTGAATACGATCAAGTTTTATTTTTAGTGGATCCAGCTGGATAATTTCCCAATCTAAAAATTAGAAGATGTTTAAAAAAGTGCTCATCGCCAACAGAGGAGAAATTGCTTTACGTGTAATAAGAACATGTAAAGAAATGGGTATAAAAACTGTTGCCGTATATTCTACAGCTGACAAAGATAGTTTGCATGTAAGGTTTGCGGATGAAGCTGTATGTATTGGTCCACCGAGTAGTGCAGAATCTTATTTGAGCATCACTAAGATCATGGCCGCTGTAGAAATAACCAACGCAGATGCCATACATCCAGGTTATGGTTTTTTATCTGAGAATGCAGACTTTGCAGAAGTATGTGAAGAATATGGAATCAAGTTTATCGGTCCTACAGCATCTATGATCAAAAGAATGGGCGACAAAATAACGGCCAAAGAAACAATGGTTGCTGCTAAAGTTCCTGTTGTCCCTGGCTCAGATGGGCAAGTAAAAACAGTAAAAGAAGGATTAAAAATTGCACAGAAAATTGGCTACCCTGTCATTTTAAAAGCGACTGCCGGTGGTGGTGGTAAGGGTATGCGTATAGTAAAAAATGAAGAAGAATTTGAAGAGCAATTAGATAAAGCTCAAATGGAGGCGGCAGCTTCATTTGGAAATGACGCCATGTATCTTGAAAAGTTTGTGGAAGAACCAAGGCATGTTGAAATTCAAATTATTGGCGATCAATTTGGTAAAGTTATTCACTTGTCAGAAAGAGATTGCTCTATACAAAGAAGACATCAAAAATTGGTAGAAGAAGCACCTTCTCCTTTCTTAGATCAGAAGCTCAGGGAGAAAATGGGCCGTGCAGCTATTAAAGCTGGTAAGGCAATTAAATATGAAGGTGTAGGTACAGTAGAGTTTTTGGTTGACAAACATAAAAAATTCTACTTCATGGAAATGAATACGCGTATCCAAGTGGAGCATCCCGTTACCGAAGAAGTCATTCATATAGATTTAATAAAAGAGCAAATAAAAGTGGCAGCCGGAGAAAAATTGAGTGGTAAAAGCTACTACCCAACAATGCATGCCATAGAATGCAGAATTAATGCAGAAGATCCGTATCACAACTTTAGACCGAACCCTGGCCATATACATTCTTTTCACAGTCCTAAAGGACATGGCGTCCGTGTAGATACACATGTATATGCCGGTTACTCAGTACCACCTTATTATGATTCTATGATTGCAAAGTTAATTTGTAAAGCGGAAACAAGAGAGGAGTGTATTAAAAAGATGCAAAGAGCATTGGACGAGTTTATCGTGGAAGGCATAAAAACAACAATTCCTTTTCATAAGCAATTAATGAAAGATGAGAAGTTTTTATCTGGTGATGTTACGACCAAGTTCTTAGAAGACTTCGATCTAAAACCGCAATAAAAATTTGAAATTACAAGTTATACTTGCAAGCTATGCAAGAAATTATTAAACTGTTTGCTTATCTCAAGTCTTACAAGAAGAGTGTATTTTTAAGTATTTTTTGCCATATCCTGATGGCCTTATTTACAATTATCTCTATACCACTTGTAATACCTTTCTTTCATTTTTTATTTTCGACAAGCCCTCAAATTACAAGCAAGCCTGATAGCTATTTGAAAATTATTGATTGGCTCCAGTATTATTTTGTTAAGTTGACGGATATGTACGGTCCGGAGAAAACTTTAATATTAGTTTGTGTTTTTTTGATTATTGTTTTCCTTCTAAAAAACTTGTTTAGATACTTAGCGATGTATTTTATGGTTCCAGTGCGGAGCAATATAGTAAGTAATTTACGATCGAATTTGTATTTGAAGTATTTGCAATTTTCTTTGCAGGAAAAACAAGATCAGACGAAAGGGGATTTAATTACAAGAATTACAAATGATGCTCAAGAAGTAGAATGGAGTATTTTAAGATTTATAGATGCTGTATTTAAGTCGCCAATAATTATAATTGGCGCTATTGTTTTAATGTTGAGTATAAGCCCGCAATTGACTCTTTTTGTGTTCGCCTTGATGTTATTTACACTTTTGGTAATTGGAACGCTTTCAAAGAAATTAAAAAAGCAATCCATTGCACTACAAAATGAATTGTCATCTATTACAAGCACAGTTGACGAAACCTTAGACGGTTCTCTACTTATAAATGTATATCGAGTTACGGATGTTTGGAAGAGTAAATTTGATCAATTCAATAAAAATTTTAAGAATATTTTTGATGAAGTGACGCGTAGAAAAGATCTCTCTTCTCCATTGTCTGAGTTTCTAGGGATTACCGTTGTAGTGGTACTATTGTGGTATGGCGCAAAATTAGTAATGAACCAACAATTAAAACCCGAAACATTTTTTGCATTTGTTATTGCTTTTTATCATGTCATAGAACCACTCAAAAGTTTCTCAACAGCCTTTTATAATATCAAGAAAGGATCAGCTTCTTTGGATAGGATAAATTCCTTTATACCCAAAACTAAAGAAGAGACTTTACAAGGCATTGAGGTAGAATTCAAATTTAAAGAATCTATTCTTTTTAAAAATGTCAGTTATGCATATGATCAACAGAAAGTTTTAAATGATGTTAATCTAGAAATCAAAAAAGGAGAGAAGATTGCTATTGTAGGACCTTCAGGTGCAGGAAAATCTACTATTGTAAAGCTATTGCTTAAAATGCTATCGGCAGATTCTGGGGCGGTATTAATTGATGGTAAGGATATTCATGATTATAGTAAAGAGAGCTTATATAGGCAAATAGGCTTAGTTACTCAAAAAGCATTTTTATACAACGATACGATTTATAATAATTTAACCTTGGGCAGATCAAATATTACGATTGATAAAATAAAAGCTTCTCTTTGTTTGGCGAAAGCAGATGAATTTATTGCTTCATTGAATGATGGAATAAAAACAGTTGTTGGTGATAAGGGAGACAGATTGAGTGGGGGAGAGCAGCAAAGATTGACGATTGCGCGTGCTTTATTAGAAGATCCTACACTACTCATTTTTGATGAGCCTACATCCTCTTTAGATCCTGAATCTGAAAAAGCTGTAAGTTTGGCAATAATGAATGCATTAAAAGATAGAACTGCCATTATTATTGCGCATAGATTATCAACAATAAAATTTGCAGATAGAATTCTCGTTTTAAAGAATGGTAAAATAGTTGAATCAGGCACTCATGAAGAATTAATAAACCTCCATGGGGTCTATACCGAATATGTAGAAATTCAGTCAATTAACTAATATGATAAGAGGTATAATCAGTTCTTTGCTTTTACTTTGTCTTTGTTGCGCTCTTACTGCGCAATTTAGAACCTATGAAGTGGGAGACAGCTTGTATAGATATACATCTGATATAGAGGTGCCCTATGAAAGATTTACTCAAATCAACATTAGTAATCATTTGTATCCATGCGTAGACGAACTTTCAGTAGAGACTTCTTCGTTGCCTCGTACAGACTTTGAACTTGTAGGTGCTACTACATATAAAGAATTTTATAGTGAATCTTCTGGTGTGCTAAATGCAATAGGGTATAACGGAAGAGATCCCTTTTTAAATTCTCCGAATAATTTTATTCAATATTTTAAAGATATTCCAATTGCACGTGCCAATCGTAAAGATGATTTTTCTAGTGATGTTACGACACAGTTTTTTATCAGTTACAATTTACAAGAGTTACCAAGCAGTCTTAGGGATTGGGCAAAGAGAGAAAATGTGACAGAAATAAAAGTACTGGCAGAATTGGAATGGGAGGTTGAATATAACAAGCAGGATGAATTTCATCTTTTAGATGTCATCTATGGCTTTAGTACTAAAAACAAACAAGTCTTCAGAGTCGTGGAAATGGATTTAAAAAAGAACAAATGGACTAAAGTAACTTGGCAGGGGATATCTGTGTTGCGTGATAATTTTAGTGAGAAAGTTCTTAATTTTCAAAGCTTTTATCCTTACCAAACCAATGTAGAGATGGCAAGAATTTACAGTTCATTACCACATAAGTTTTATTTTCAATTGGGTGAACCTATCGGAGAATATTCAAACTGCCGACATAAGTCAAATGATATTTACGTGTATCCTAATCCTACCTTTGGAGATATAAAAGTAAAATTTAATGGTGCACAAGAGTCTGAATATAAATTTGAATTATTTAATATAATAGGAAAACCTGTTTGGTCTACAACATTCAAAATAAATAGTCCGGATCAAATTATTGATCTTCAAATGTTAGATTTGGAGAAAGGAATTTATCTGTATGCAGTGAGTAATTTGGAGGGTAAGCGATTAAGAACACAAAGACTTATAATTATTGAGCCATAAATTTTTCAAATATTTTTCAACGGTTTTTGATTTTAATCAAGCTCTTTTTGGCTAAGGAACAGATGAGTTCAAGCGTTAGAATTTTGGATATCTTATTTTAGTATTTGATCCAAATATTTGGTTCTATATATTCACCTCTATCATTTTCAATATCTATGTTAATTAATTGCAATGCTCCACTAAGCGTATAGCTTCCCGATTTGTGAATCTTCTTATTCAACATCTTTTCCCAAAATTTAATATTGCCAATCATAATCATTGAATTCTCGCATATCTTAATTATTTGAGCCCCACTTTTTAAATGTGTTCTTATCCAAGGATCGTAAATTTTATCATTGTCCTTGAAATTCAAATATTCCGACATAGGCATTGTTGGAAAATTATGTTTTTTTGTTGGCCTTATTGGAATGATCAGATTTTTAAAATTTGAAGTAGAGAGTATGCTTTTTGCATGATCCAATATAACTTTGCTGAAACCGAGACTTTGAAATGAGGAACGAACTATAACCTGTAATCCGCCGAGGTAATTTGCTTTAACAGAATACTCATAGCCGTTAATACCTTTTCTAAACATCCAATCCCAACCACGATCTGGTAATTGATTGTGCGGTTGATCAAATTGAAAAGGTACAGTGTTCATAAATCCAATTACATCATCATTATCTGAAATAAGGAAAAATTGATATTCAGGAAAGTATGCTTCAAGCTTGGACCAATTGTTTAGTATTACTGGAGATTGTGAAATGATAGTAGGGAAGGCCTTATTTATAGCATCTTTATATTGATTTTTCTGTGTGTCGTTTAGCGCATTGAGAGTAATGAATTTATGCATTTTATATTTTGTGTGAGCCCAGCAGAGGGATGTAAAGCCTAAGAAAGATATGTATAAATCTTGAAATGAAAATGTTATATATGGGTTAAATAGATGTATGTCTTCAGTCCTGAGAAGGAAAGCATTCTGAACATTGATTTAAATTATACTCATTAAAAGAAAAAGCCCCACATTTCTGCGAGGCTTTTAATAATTCGTTTTTGTTAATTATATTCTTACATCATTCCACCCATTCCTCCAGGAGGCATATGTGGTGCTCCACCTGCATGCTCCTCTTTCATATCATTAATGACGCATTCAGTAGTTAATACCATCCCTGCAATTGAACCTGCATTTTCGATAGCTATTCTTGTAACTTTTGTTGGATCAATAACACCAGCTTTCTGAAGATCTTGATATTTATCATCTTTAGCATTGTATCCGTAGTTGCCTTTGTTATTCATTACATTTTGTAGAACAACAGAACCATCAACACCAGCATTTTCAGCGATGCCTCTTAAAGGTGCTTCCAAAGCTTTAATTACAATCTTAATACCCATGTTCTGGTCTTCGTTTTCACCTTCAAGCTTTAATAAGCCTTTGATAGTTCTTACTAAAGCGACACCACCACCAGTAACAATACCTTCTTCGACAGCTGCTCTTGTTGCATGCAATGCATCATCCACTCTGTCTTTTTTCTCTTTCATTTCAACTTCAGTAGCTGCACCAATATAAAGTACTGCCACACCACCTGATAATTTTGCTAATCTTTCTTGTAGCTTTTCTTTATCATAGTCAGAAGAAGTTTCTTCAATCTGTTGTTTGATTTGATTGATTCTTGAAGTGATAGCTTTTTTAGCACCGTTACCATCGACAATTGTAGTATTGTCTTTGTCAACAGTTATTTTATCACATTGACCTAAGTGCGTTAATTCTACTGAGTCTAATTTGTAACCCTTTTCTTCAGAGATTACTGTACCTCCAGTTAGGATAGCAATATCTTCTAACATCGCTTTCCTTCTATCACCAAAACCTGGTGCTTTGACAGCAACCACTTTCAATCCACCTCTCAGTCTATTCACTACTAAAACACCCAATGCCTGAGAATCAACATCTTCAGAAATGATTAACAAAGGTCTTCCAGCTTGTGAGCATTTTTCTAATACAGGAATTATATCCTGAACGTTGCTGATTTTTTTATCATGGATAAGAACGTAAGGATTGTCATACTCCGTGACCATTTTGTCACTATTAGTTATGAAATACGGTGACAAGTATCCTCTGTCAAACTGCATTCCCATAACTTCTTCAACATAAGTATCTGTTCCTTTAGCTTCTTCAACAGTGATCACACCATCTTTTGAAACTCTTTTCATTGCATCAGCAATAAGAGAACCGATTTGAGGATCATTGTTAGCTGAGATAGAACCTACTTGTTCTATTTTACTAAAATCGTTTCCTACAACCGTAGACATCTTTTTCAATGATGTAACTACTGTACCTACTGCTTTATCAATACCTCTTTTTAAATCCATTGGATTTGCGCCAGCTGCAACATATTTCATACCAGCAGACACCATCGCTTGAGCTAAAACTGTTGCAGTTGTTGTACCATCACCAGCAGCATCATTGGTTTTAGAAGCGACTTCTTTAACCATTTGTGCGCCCATGTTTTCAACAGGGTCTTCCAATTCTATTTCTTTAGCTACTGTAACACCGTCTTTAGTTATTTGAGGTGCACCAAAGCTTTTTTGAATAACAACATTTCTACCTTTTGGTCCTAATGTTACTCTTACGGCGTTTGCTAAAGCATCAATACCAGATTTTAGCTTCATACGCGCATCAGAATCAAATGTTATTTCTTTTGCCATTTTTTATAGTCTTTTAAAATTAAAGTTTTGTAAATGAAATTGATTTCAAGTGAGAAGGCCTTATAGAATTACAAGGATATCATCTTCTCTCATAATGAGGTAATCTACACCTTCATGGTTTAATTCTTGACCGGCATATTTACCGTAAAGAACTGAATTACCTTTTTTAACTGTCATAGCGTTACCATCTTTACCTGGTCCTACAGCAATGACTTTTCCTTTCTGTGGTTTTTCTTTTGCTGTATCTGGAAGAATGATCCCTCCAGCTGTTTTTGTTTCTGCCTTCGCTGGCTTTACAATAACTCTGTCATTAATAGGCTTCATGAATACTGTTTAATTTAGAATGAAAAAAATAGTTAATAAATATACTATATGGTCATCATTAAGTATGCCATTCAATATTTTCTGTCATTATTGCTGTGATGATGTTGAAATGTCCGAATTTTCTGCCATCTGAGTGACATATTGTCGTACTGAAACTTACCTTAACGGAAGGTCTAGAAGTACATAAGTAATCCCGCAGATTTGAGGGTATTGGCTCCTCCTGCTGAATTACTAACTATAATGGCTGTTATTATTGATAAAACAAACATTGAAATTGCTAAACCCCAAGTTATTTTCTCAATGAAGTCAGTCGATCTGGCTGCACCAAACATTTGATTAGCTCCTTGTCCCCCAAATGTAGAATCAACTCCGCCTCCTTTAGGATTTTGAATCAAAACTATTATCATTAATAATAGACCGTTTAAAGCTATAAGTATGGTTAATGCCGTAATCATTATACTTTCTTTTTTAATTCTTCAATAAGTGGCGCAAAGAAACTACTTTTTTCGGGATTTATCAAACTCAGTTTCTTGTAGGTTTTCATTGCTTTTTTATAAAATCCCTGATCAATATAAAGCTCAGCTAAACTTTCAGAGACAATTTCATCTTTTTTGATAACGCTGTTGTCTATCTTCTTGGTGATTTTGTCCTTTTTTTTGAGCTTCTTAAACTTTTTCTTACCTTTTTTATTCTTTTCCGACTTAGACTTCACTTTCTCTAGTTTTTCAAAAGTTTCGACATCACCGTTCATTTTATTGAGCCATTGTGTAAAATCATCTAACTCAAGGCGTTGCTTACTTGAGAGAACACTTGAGTTCTTTAATTTGTTTACTTTGATTTTTTTCTTTTTGTTAGATTTTTTCAAAGATTTCGATTTTTGCTTTTCCTTTTTAAACTTGGTTATTGTCTCTTCGTCCTCTTTTTTATTATTTTCTTTTTTTGCCTTTGGTTTTTTCTTTTTTACTTCTTTAGGTTTAGTAGCTAGAGCTTCAGGTTTAGACTCCATATCTGTTTTAGTTGAAGTGTCTGAATCATTTTCACTATTTGCTAAAGCTTGAGGTCCTTGCACTTTCGTATTCAACTCATCATCGGCTATTTCCACGCTATCTATTATTTCCACATTCTTAACTAATTTTTGAGATGAGTCTTTTTCTGTGTCATTTAGTAATCCATCAAGTGCCAATAATGGCGTTTCAGTTTTAGATTTTTTCTTCTTTCTCTTTTTCTTCTTGTTACTTATATCAATAAACTGGATCGAGGCAATCTCTTTGTTTTCTATTTCTGGATTTGTAAACTCTTTATCGACAATCCAATCATATTTAAAAACTGGAGCGCTTGGGTTTAGACTAAGCCTTTGCAGGGGTTGTGAGAAAGGACTGACGTCCAAATGTGATTTTACGGCTTTAGAATTTGGTTTTTTCTTTTTGCCTGAAACAATTTTGCCTAATTTAATTTTTTTCACACTCAAATTTAATAATAATTATTGGCTACCAACCAGTGAAAGCATCATTGAAAATTCTTTCCAAAATATCTTCAATAATAATATCAGTCAATTCATCTTCCAAAGCATTAAAGTTTTGATTACTGTCAAAATCCTCGAAATCAGAATAATTTTTAGAGTAATCATCTTCTGAGTTTTTTTCATTTTTATATGTGATCTTGACGCTTATTTCAAGACGATTGAGACTTGTTGTATTACCTGGTTCAGGAGCAATAGGGATTATACTGTACTTAGTTATTTCTCCAGAAAAACTAATATCTGGTTCATAATTATCATTTGTGAGTCTCGTTTCTTCACGAATCTTCCGTCTCAACTCTTCTGTCAAATCTTGACTTAAATTGATAGGGGCAGCAATGGCCTGTGGAGTCAAAGTAAAGTTTTCTACGTAGAATGTATCAATATCTGGCGGAATAGAAATGCCTTTAAAATTGTAGCATGCTGTTATTTTTAACAACACAATGCAAAACATAATTTTATGTCGCAATTTCATATTCCTTAATCTTTCTATACAAGGTTCTTTCAGAAATCCCTAGCTCGACAGCCGCATCTTTTCTTCTCCCTCGATGCTTTTTAAGCGCTTTAGTAATGAGTTCTTTTGTTTTCTCGTCTAAAGACAAATTTTCTTCTACCTCTTCTGCCTGACTGAATGTGTCGCTGTCCTTTTCTAATATAACTGGCGAATTACCATATTCATTGTAGACATTATCCATTTCTTTTTGAATATCAAAATTTTGACTATCATGTAAAATAGGATTCAACTCTTCGGGGAATCTTGATCTGCTTGTTACACGAGAGGGGAGTGCAGGCATTTTAAGATTGTTACTTTGCACCAACTCAAAAACCAATTGCTTAAGATCATTGAGATCGTTTTTCATTTCAAAAAGAAACTTATATAATATTTCTCTTTCCTCAAGATTGGGTCTACCATCCCCAGCAAGATGTGCCGGTAAGTTTCTGTCTGATAGGTTAGGGGCCAAAAGTAAGAGGTCTTCCATGCTGATTAAATTATCTTCAGAAAGTACAGACAGTTGCTCGACTAAATTTCTCAATTGTCGAATGTTTCCTGGCCATCTATAATTTTCTATAATCTTCTGTGCGGATTCATCTAGCCTGACAGGGTCTGTTTTATACTTGTCGCTAAAATCATTGGCAAATTTTCTGAACAATAAATGGATATCTTCTCTGCGTTCGTGTAATGATGGAACAATAATCGGCACTGTATTTAAGCGATAATACAAGTCTTCTCTAAATTTACCTTGCTTAACCTTCTTAAGTAAATCTACATTTGTTGCCGCAATGATACGCACATCTGTTTTCATGACTTTAGATGAACCCACTTTTATATATTCACCAGATTCCAAAATTCTCAGCAAATAAGATTGGGTGTCCAAAGGCATTTCGCCTATTTCATCAAGAAATATAGTGCCTGTATTTACAGTTTCAAAGTAGCCTTTTCTTTCTGTACTGGCTCCCGTAAACGCGCCTTTTTCATGACCAAACAACTCCGAGTTTATCGTGCCTTCCGGTATGGCGCCTGTATTTATTGCTATAAAAGGATTATGCTTTCTGGGACTGTATTCGTGGATGATTTTTGAGATAACCTCTTTACCTACACCACTTTCGCCTTGCACAAGAACCGTCAACTCTGTGGTAGCCACGCGTAAGGCTGTTTCTAATGCACGATCTAATTTCTCAGATCGTCCAACAACACCATATCTTTGTTTTACAGATTGTAATTTCATATACTAAACAATGTGTCCTTTAAGTGTGCCTGTAGTGCAGTCATCAATTTTTACATTAACGTAGTCACCTGGTTTAAGGTTCGGTTGTTTTAGAAACACAACCATTTTAAATTCGCTTGTTCTTCCTTTAAAGTTTTCAGTAGATTTTTTAGAATCACCTTCGATTAAAACTTCAAATGTTTTGCCTAAATCCCTTTTATTACTTTCAAATGATATCTGACTTTGTAATCTGATCACGTCAGTCAACCTTCTTTTTTTGACTTCGAGGGGAATATCATCTGTATATTTTCGCGCAGCTAATGTGCCTGGTCTTTCTGAGTAGTAAAACATATAAGACATCACATAACCCGCATAATCTATAACGCTTAAAGTGTCTTGATGTTCTTCTTCGGTTTCAGAACAAAAACCTGTTATGATATCTGAAGAAATAGCACACTCAGGAATGATTTCTCTAATCCGATCTATTTTAGAAATGTACCACTCTCTATCGTAAGTACGATTCATCAGTTTTAATATCCTACTATTACCTGATTGCACTGGAAGATGTATATAATTACAAATGTTATTGTAATCTCGGATAGCATACATCACATCATCTGTTATGTCCTTTGGATGTGATGTTGAAAACCGCACGCGCAATAAAGGATTTACATTTGCTACGCGAATCAGTAACTCTGCAAAACTGACCACCTCTTTTGTATCAGGATTTTCCCATTTGTAGGAATCCACGTTTTGGCCGAGTAGGGTAACTTCTTTAAAACCTTGATCGAATAAATCTTGCGCCTCAGCGATAATCGAAAAAGTATCTCTGCTGCGTTCTCTCCCTCTTGTAAATGGCACCACACAAAATGAACACATATTATCACAGCCTCGCATGATAGAGATAAAGGCAGTAATGCCATTCGATCCCAATCGTAAAGGAGAAATATCTGCATAGGTTTCTTCTCTAGATAATAAAACATTAACCCCTTTTTGTCCACCTTCAAGGCCGTTTAAAAGATTAGGCAAGTCTCGATAGGCATCTGGACCTATTACCAAGTCAACAATTTTCTCTTCTTCCAGAAACTTACTTTTAAGACGTTCGGCCATGCAACCTAAAACGCCAACCATTAAACCTGGCTTTGTTTTCTTGATTCTATTGAAAACGCTGAGTCTTTGTCTGACATTTACCTCAGCTTTCTCTCTGATAGAGCAGGTATTTATTAAAATTAAGTCAGCATCATCGATACTGGTGGTGCTACCAAATCCATTGTCTGAAAGAATAGAGGCTACGATTTCCGAATCTGAAAAATTCATGGCACATCCATAAGATTCTATATAAAACTTCTTAAGATTATCGTTAGATAGACGATTATCAGCAAAAACTTGACCCTGCTTGGCGGGATCCAGTTTTTTTGAAATATTATTGATGGTAGGATTATTGTCGTACATAATTCAATTGAGATTGCAAAAGTAATACATTTTAAAGTAGGAATATGCCAATTTGTCAGTGTTCATTTGAGACAATAATTGGTTTGATTGCTGATAAATAGCAGGTTTTAACGAATTTTTAATGGAATATGCAAGAATTCGTGTTAACTATTGGAGCAATTTAACGTCAGAACTATAAATGAGATTACATTTACATAATATTAATATGTTAACTATGAAGTACTTATATACATTATTGCTATTGACATTCGCACTAAGCGGAATAAATGCACAGTCACTAGACGAAGAATTAGGTTTTATTTACGTCAAAGCGGATTATCTCTTGGAGACTAACCGGTATGAGGATGCTATACAGGAGTTTACTAAGATCGTTGCCAAAAACGATACCTATAAGGACGCATTATATAAAAGAGCCTATGCTAAATACATGATAGCAGCTTACAAAGGCACAAAGAAAGATTTGCTGCAGTCTTTTGATGTGGTAGGCATCACACCTGAGGGTGTTACCTTATATGCTAAGGTGCTCGAAAATTTAGGTCAAGATGAGGCTGCGTCAAAAACATCTGAAACTGCATCTATGTTAAATGGGAAGCCTACAGGCAGCAGAAGTAATGGAGGTTCTACGGGATCTGGATCTGGAGACAATGGAAATAATGACGAATCAGATGAAGGTCAAATGAAAAAGATTGAGGATGCTATAGGCAGTATTTTAGATGATCTTTTACCAGATAGAAAAAATTCTGAAGGTGAAACAGATGGCGGCGGACGTACAGATCAGTCGGGAGATTCAACTGATACGCCAACAGATGAGGATTCTAGTCAGACAAGTAGAAGAGGAGATAGTAAATCTCCAGTTTTGAAATTGCCGGAAGAAGATGATAAGCCAGACAATAGTGTCAAGGAGATTTTTATTGATGAGGACTTGACTTTGGAAATAAAAAATGGATTGGGAGCGAGAAAAATTTTAGATCAGCCTTCTATATTGATTCTGTCCGAATCTTCAGGAACAGTATCTGTTGATATCTGTGTCAACAGAAATGGTAAGGTGACTACTGCAGACTTTAATAAAAGTGATTCTACAATAAGTACACAAAGTTTGGTTTCTGTAGCACAAAGAAAAGCGAAAGAGTTTTGGTTTGCTGAATCTTCTCAAGCTGAAATGTGTGGAACTATTTTATTTAAAATCTCAGGCAGTAATTAAAATTCACCTTACTTCGTATTCCTATTAAGACAAAAAAATAAAAATGAAGCATTTTCAGAAGATTGTAGTATTGACCTTATTCTGTGTTTTCTCTTTTTTACAAACCGAAGCACAGTTTGGTATTGGTTTTACTTTTAGCGACGACTTGTATAACAGATACACTAATCCTGACAATGGAGAGGATGCGCACAGGTCTAATGGAAGTGCTTTATTAAATTTGGCTCTAGGGCCGAAAATATGGTTAGGCGCTGAGAAGTTTTCATTTTCGGTAGAAGGACAAGCTAATCTTGGCATTTTGGGTGTTTCTGTGCCAGATTCCAAAGGTTTGGGCAATGTCGCTTTTCCTATTATTGGACAATTTAATTTTAAAGGACTTTCAGGACTTAATAAGGAAGGCAGCTTAGGTCTTTCTTTAGGTGGTGGCATACAATACAATAAAACCGAATTGTATGGATTAGATGATACGTATGCAGAGCAAGGCGTGACTAGAAGTTTTTTCAAAACGTATGTAGCTCAAGTAGGATATGGTTTTGGAATTTCAGGATTTGCTGCCAAACTTTATGTGCGCTATGGATGGAATCCAAATTTAGATGGCGCCAACTCTTTTAATGTAGGATTACAATGGGACTTCAATGTATTGAAACTAAATAAACTATCTGATCCTGCCAGCGAATTATAAATGCGCATTTCTAACAATGTTTCTGCTAAAGATTTAAACTCCTTTGGTATTGATGTCTCTATCAATACCTTGATTGAACTTCAATCTAAAGAAGACTTATATCACCTTTCAGATTTTGATTCTTCGTCAATAAAAATTCTTGGAGGTGGTAGTAATGTGTTATTGACAAACACTATTGAGCAACCGTTGATCTCGGTAAATCACAAAGGCATTGAGCTAGTAAAAGAAGAAGAAGAATATGTTTTGGTTTCTTTCGCTGCTGGCGAAGTTTGGCATGATGCGGTTTTATGGGCTGTCGAAAACGGCTATGGTGGCATAGAAAATTTATCTCTTATTCCTGGAAAGTGTGGAGCAGCACCCATACAAAATATAGGTGCTTATGGCGTTGAAATAAAAGATGTTTTACATGCTTTAAAAGCATTTCATTTAAAAGAAAATATCGAATGTACTTTTCATAATCAAGAATGTGCATTTGCTTATCGCAATAGTCATTTTAAAAATAAGTGGAAGGGTAAATACTTAATTACAGAAATAATACTTAAACTCACCAAGCCTGGATTTCATAAACTTAATATTTCTTACGGCGCTATCAGTAAACATCTAGAAGACAAAGGCGTCACTCAAGCTACGATTGCTGATGTTAGCGAAACTGTCATTTCTATAAGACAATTAAAGTTACCTGACCCGAAGGTGGTGGGTAATGCGGGGAGTTTTTTTAAAAACCCTATTATTGATATTGAAAAATTTACGGAGCTTCAAGCACAATATGAAAATATACCCAACTATCCAGCGGGTGAAAATATTAAGTTGGCTGCGGGTTGGTTGATTGACCAATGTGGTTGGAAAGGCAAGGTTGTTGGAGATACGGGGACCTATAAAAATCA
>Ga0114952_1000521_pt1 | contig 39924 bp, 43 predicted proteins | sample SidtaG_2_FD_87303 | JGI IMG/M metagenome (GOLD analysis project Ga0114952, IMG submission 87303) | Marine algal microbial communities from Sidmouth, United Kingdom - Sidmouth_Asex2 metaG | ecosystem: Host-associated > Algae > Red algae > Unclassified | place: Sidmouth, United Kingdom | collected...
AACATCAAAACTAGTTGGTGTTCCTTGTGGAGCATCAAAAGCATCTGGTGCCGCAGTTGCTGTAGATGGGTTTGGATCAGTTGCATCTGGATTTCCATCGTTATCAGTGTCTGCTACCGTTACAGTAAGTGTAGCGCTATTTTGAATGTTTATACATGGATTGTCAGTGTGTGTTACTACAACAAAATACTCATTTCCGTCTAATCCTGTTACATCACTTATGTTTAAAGTAGCAGTAGCTACATTGCTATATGGAGCTGTAGCAGTTAGTGGTGTTCCTCCGCTTAAAGGATCTCCTAGGTACCATTGGTAATTAATTCCAGCATCAGCGTTTCCAGGTGTGCCATAATTAGGAGTTCCTGCAGTGTAACTTGTAGCGGTATCTGCTGTTACCACAGTAGAAAAGCTTGTTGGATTGCCTGCTGTTTCAGATTGATTGGCAGGAGTGGTAGTTACATTAACAGCTGTTGCATTTAATGGGTTGGTTGTATTACCAGTATAAGTTGCTGCTGCGATGTTTACAGTTCCATCTGGGTTTACTGGAGCTGTAGTGCCACCAGTTTGACCAAATTGCTCATTTAAATCGGCAGAAGTAGTATTGCCATAGTATTCATTAGCATCTGAACAACCATCATTATCAGAGTCCAAATCTATACTATTTTGTAATCCATCACCATCTAAATCTGAATTTCCAGCACATTTTGCAGCACTAAGCCTGAAATTGTCAAACGTTACAAACCCATTACCACTTGTGTCTTCAGAAGCATATAGTACTAATCGCATTTTATAGTCAGTAGCTTCTGTTAATTGAAACACTGGTGTTACTTGAAATTCTTCATGTGTTGGGTCTCCTAACGAATTTCCTCCTGGGAAAGGACTTCCGTCTGCTGTACGTGTAGTTTGCACTCCTGGTACTAAAATAGTAGTTGTTGCAAAATTATCAGCACTAATTTCTAATTGGTAACTGAAATCTGGATATATTGGATATTGAGCTGGATTTGTCGATAAATTTGTTCCTCTTGTACTATTAAAGTTTCCATTTAAGAATGTGGTTACATCTTGTATGTTCATATAACGTATAGCAGCATTAATGCTTGAATTGGTTTTAAAACTAAATTCTAGGTAATCGCCTGCTGCTACTGCTGCTACTGCACTTACTTCGTCTGCCCCACTCATATAATAATATCCATGGTTATCTACACTATTAGAAGGGTCACTAGATAAGTCTACTAAACCTGTACCTATGGTTGATGAGCTTACCGTTGGTTCCATGATAGTGGTGTCTACAAAGTTAGGCTCGTATCTATTTGTTTTAGCTAAGCCAGTGTTACCATTATTACCGTTTCCTCCTCCTGGTTGATTAGGATCCCAACCCATTGCTAAACCGAAAGTTGGTGATGCACAGGCGGATTCTACTCCGTCTGAAATACCATCATTATCGTCATCTAAATCTACGGCATCTGTAATGCCATCTCCATCTGTATCAACGGCTACCGTTGTTACAGTAAGTGTAGCGCTATTTTGAATGTTTATACATGGGTTGTCAGTGTGTGTTGTTACAACAAAATACTGATTACCGTCTAATCCTGTTACATCACTTATATTTAAAGTAGCAGTAGCTACATTGCTATATGGAGCTGTAGCAGTTAGTGGTGTTCCTCCGCTTAAAGGGTCTCCTAGATACCATTGATAATTAATTCCAGCATCAGCGTTTCCAGGTGTACCATAATTAGGGGTTCCTGCAGTGTAGCTTGTAGCGGTATCCGCTGTTGCCACAGTAGAAAAGCTTGTTGGATTACCTGCTGTTTCAGATTGATTGGTAGGAGTGGTAGTTACATTAACAGCTGTTGCATTGATTGTATTGGTTATATTACCAGTATAAGTTGCTGCTGCGATGTTTACAGTTCCATCTGGGTTTACTGGAGCTGTAGTACCACCAGTTTGACCAAATTGTTGATTTAAATCAGCAGAAGTAGTATTGCCGTAGTATTCATTAGCATCTGAACAACCATCATTATCAGAGTCTAAATCTAGATAATCAGGAGTTCCATCTAAATCCGAGTCTAAAGGAACACATAAAACTCCTTGAAAAGCAAGATTGTCAATGGTAATAGAGCCTGCATTTGCTGCGGGATTGTCATATAAGTACATTCTAATACTGTAAGCTGTTGCTTCAGGTAATATTACTGAGTTTGTAGCTGGGTTTCTGAAAGAAGCAGCGGCAACCGTTGCTTCATTAAACAAAACAGTACTAGTAATAAAATTATCATCTGATATTTCTACTTGGTATTTATACCCTGATCTGAAATCTGAAGGATTTCCGCCAGTGTGTTCAGCAAAGAAAAATAATTGAACAATACTAAAAGCATTTGCCCCAGTAGTAAAATTATATTCTATAAAATCATTATTTGTTTTTGCATCATTAATATTAGGTTGGTCAACCCCTTGTAAGTCTATAAAACCTCCAGAAGTATTATTAGCGTCGTTTGTGTAGCTAACACCAGCTCCAAATAATTGATTAGAAACAGAACTTACGTCAAAAAAATCAGGTTCAATTGTGGTAGGGTTGTTTAAACCTCCTCCATTATCATATAATAACCCTAATTTTTTAGTGGAATTGTCTATTTGGCAAAAAGACTCATCATCATCTAAAATACCATCATTGTCATCATCTAGATCAGTAACATCTGCAATGCCATCCGTATCTGTGTCTTGAGCTACAATATTTTCTGTGGTACAGAAAAATAGAAATAGAATAAATAAACGAAAGTAGGATGTTAAATTGAAGAAATTTAACGGTGTAATTTTTTTCATAGAATAGGTATTAATTGTTAAAATTTGATTGGTAATTCATTTTTATTTAGTTAGTTTTTAGTATAAATTATTAATAGTAAATATTTTGTTTAGCTTCTATATAGTTAACCAAACTTAAACTTAAACTTTTTATTTTTATTAACATTTGAAAAAATTGAAAAAGTGTAAAAAAAATCGATTAAAAGCATATAATATCGATTAAAAGTAATTTAACAAGAATAGTATTTCATTTTTTTATGTTTTATTGTTAGGAAAGTAAGTTTAATTGTTTGATTGCTGTTTGTTAAAATTTAACGAAGGAATAATTTTTGATAAAGTCCGTAGTAGGAACTCTTCTTACTTTGTTTTAGGTATTGAGCTGTTGTAGTGGTAATTTTATAGTATTATTTCCTCTCAGATGGTTCATTTAGGCTTATGTTGTATTATTAAAGTTGATGTTTATTAAAGCCACGGTAGCTGTCTCTATGCTCTACTTGTCTAAATTTATTGTACTTATACATTGGTTGGGTATGATATTAATATCTGCTAATGTATATAACTATCTTAAATAAAGTAAAATATTGATGTGTTTATAGAGAATAATATAGTTGAAAGTGGTAATTAATGTTGAAAAAATGTTAAATCTTACAAATATTATTTTTTCCTACACAAAATATTATTTTAATTAATTTGGATTAAACCTAGCTTTTTTCCTTTTTGCACCATAAAAATATAGGCTGCATTATATTCGTTAGGAATTTCGCCTTCTAGAATAGCTTCTTTTATAGCCTCTTTTATAATTCCAATTTCTTTGGAGGGTTTTAAATTGAAAGTTTTCATAATTTCTTCTCCGCTTACAGGAGGTTGAAAATTGCGAACATGATCCCTTTCTTCTACTTCTTTAATTTTTTCTCTAACAATTTTAAAATTGTTTTTGTATTTCTTTTGCTTAGCAGTATTTTTAGTTGTGATATCTGCTTCACAAAGTGTCATTAAATCATCTACATAATCACCAGCGTCAAAAACAAGTCTACGAACTGCAGAATCTGTTGCAGATTCTAGTGAAAGAACAATGGGTCTAGAGCTCATTAAAACCATTTTTTGAACAAATTTCATTTTGTCATTTAATGGCATACGAAGTCTTTTAAATAGTTTGTATACCATTTTTCCGCCAATAAACTCATGGCTATGAAAAGTCCATCCAATTTTTTTGTCAAACTTTTTAGTAGGTGCTTTTCCAATATCATGTAGCAAAGCAGACCAACGTAACCAGAGGTTATCTGTAGTTTCTGCTATATTGTCTACAACTTCTAGTGTATGCCAAAAATTATCTTTGTGCTTTTGTCCTTCAATTTCTTCTATGCCTTGTAAAGCAGTAAGTTCGGGTAAAATATACTTTAATAACCTTGTTTTGTGTAATAAAGAAAATCCTAAAGAGGGTTTTTTACTAGCTAATATTTTATGAAGTTCATCTACAATGCGCTCATTAGAAATAATTTTTATTCGGTCTTTATGTGCGGTAATTGCTTCTAAAGATTCTGATTGTATTTTAAAGTTTAACTGTGTAGCAAACCTTATGGCACGCATCATTCTTAGCGGGTCATCAGAATAGGTGATTCCAGGTTCTAAAGGCGTACGTAATAGTTGTTTTTTTAAATCTGATATACCATCAAAAGGATCTAATAAATCACCAAAGTTAGATTCGTTTAACGACAAGGCTAATGCGTTTATGGTAAAATCTCTTCTTTTTTGGTCGTCATCTAATGTGCCATCTTCTACTATAGGTTTTCTACTGTCTCTATGATAGCTTTCTTTTCTGGCACCCACAAATTCTAGTTCAATACCATCATGTTTTATCATAGCAGTACCAAAATTTTTGAAAATAGTAACTTCTGGTTTTTTTGGTAATTTTTCTGCTACTTTTTTTGCTAGTTCTATTCCGCTACCTATGGCAACAATATCTATATCTTTGGCAGTACCTCTTTTTAAAAGAAAATCCCTAACAAAACCACCTATTACGTAGCAATCTATAGAAATTTCTTTTGCTGCTAATGTAATGGTAGAAAAAATTGAATCTTGTAATGCTTCTTTGTAATTTTCTTGCGTCATTTTAATCTCTAATCACTTTTACAATTCCATCATTACTAAGTTTAATGATAGAAGAAGGTGATTTATTCACCTTATCGCGATGCAAATTTACTACATAGTCAACTCCTTTTAAAATATCGTTGCTTATTTCTTTAAAACTCTTTGGTGTTGGTTGACCAGAAATATTTGCAGAAGTTGATACAATGGGTTTTTTGAATTTCTTTATTAGGTATTCACAAAATTGGTCTGATGCTATTCTAATAGCTAATGTATTGTCTTTTGCTATCAGGTTTTTAGCTACGCATTTTGGTTTATCATAAATGATAGTAGTTGGTTTAGTCGCTAAATCAATAATATCATAGGCAGGTTCAGGAACCTTTTCTATATGATTTTCTAACATAAAGTCATTAGCTACTAAACAAATCATTGCTTTAGAATCTATTCTTTTTTTTAATGAATATACTTTTTTTACCGCTTCTTCATTCGTTGCATCACACCCTATTCCCCAAACAGTATCTGTAGGGTAGAGGATAAGTCCACCATCTTTTAGGACTTCTATACAGTTGTTTATTTCGTTGATTTGTATCTGATTATTTTGCTTCATTTCTTAAACGTTTTAATTCTTTGTACCTGGCATGTACACCTAGAGCACTTAAGTAACTAATAATAATTCCTTTTTTTCCATCTAAAACTCCAAGTCTAAGAATATAGTTGTAGAGGAATTTGTATGTTGGTTTTATAATAAAATGAAAAGCATTGGGGGTATAGTCTTTTTTTAATTCATCAAAGGCTTTCATTTGACCATATTTAATCATTTTACCTTTATATTCTTTATAGCTTCTATAGCAGAAATGAATTAATTTGTTTTCTAAAACGGCTGATGTCCCTTTTACTACTAAGGTTTCGTGTACAGTTCTGTTTTCTTCAAAATGTACTTTGTCTTTTTTGAATAATCGATAATTTTTATCACTTTGAGAGCCACTAAATCGTAATACTTGATCCTTGAACATAAAAGTTCTATAGAAATAATAGGCGTCAGCTGTTGGAGAATTAGAGTTGGTTATTTCTAATATTTCGTTTTGTAAATCATTATTTAATCGTTCGTCAGCATCTAAAAAGAGAACCCAATTATGTGCAGCTTGTTCAAGAGCAAAGGCTTTTTGGTCTGTATAATTTTTAAACTCTCGTTGTATTAATTTTACTTTTTTGTGCTGTTTTATTCTTTCTACAGTTCCATCTGTACTATAGGAGTCTACCACAATTATTTCGTTCGCAAAACTTATATTTTCGAGTATAGTATCTATATTATGGATTTCGTTATAGGTAATTAGTAAGGCAGTAATTTGATTTTTTGAAAGATTATGAGCTAAATAATTTTCTATTTTTTGAAAGATAATTTTGCTATCAAAAGTTTTAATTGCATGATTAAAACCTTCTTCTCCCATTTTATCTCTTAATTCATTATTTTCTTTTAATATTTCTACTTTATCTGCAACTGCATTTACATTATTTGGTGCTATTATATAACCACTTTTTTTATTTAGAATAATTTCGGGAATACTTGTGGTATTAAAAGCTATAACTGGTTTTTTACATAAGCTAGCTTCAGCTAAAACATAACCAAAACCTTCCCATAAAGATGGTAACATAAAAATGTCCCCACTATTAATAACATTTTTGGGGTTGTCTACATAGCCTAAAAATTCAATGTTTTTTTGAACATTATGCTTAATAGCTGTTTTTATTAGTTGGTTTTTTAAAGAACCATCTCCACCAATAAGTATTTTATGGCTTATATTTCTTTTTTTTAATTCGGCTGATAAAAAAATAAGAAAGGAATGATTTTTTTCTTCTTCTAACCTTCCTAAACTTGTAATTACTATTTCTTCTTTGGAGGTTTTATAATATACAGGAGTTGTTTTTCTTGAGATAAAATCATCTAAGTCAATTCCGTTATAAATTACTTTTATTTTATCTTCAGGAAATAGAAAGCTATTATTTTGTAAAATTGTTTTTTTTGTAGCAAGAGAGTTAGCTAAGATTCCTGTAACAATATTTTTAAAGTAATATCTATTTAACAATGAGTTTTTGATAGGGTATGCAATGCCTCTACCATAAATTATATTTTTAATGTTGGCTCTTTTTGCCGCTAATCCAGCAACTTTTAAATCTCTAGATAAATTAATTAATATTGTTTCTACATTATTATTTATTAAAATGTTCTTTATAATATTAATTTTTTTTGCATTCAAAAAGCTTTGGTTGTTCACTTTTACGCCAATACATTTTATAGACGTTTTTTCAAGTTTTTTAAACAACTCGCTTTCATCATTAGTAATAACAAGAACATTATAGCCCTTAGAGTGCATATAAGAACTTATCTCATAATGCCATTTTTCTCCGCCACCCCATATTTTAGTACTATTAAAAAAACAAATAGTTTTCATTTAACTATGGATTTATAAACGTTAAATAAATTTTTAGCCACATTTTCATCAGAAAACCTATGGGCATATTTATAACCTTCTTCTGAAATGTTATTCCTTAATTCAGCATCTGAGAATAATTTTTCTAATTCAATTTTAAGTGCTTTATTATCTTTTGATTCTATGAAAATTGAATTAGGGCCTGCAGCTTCAGGAAAACAATTTCCCCTAGAGGTTATTACAGGAGTTTTACTAAATAGGGCTTCAATTATTGGGATTCCAAAGCCCTCACATAATGAGGGATAACAAAATACAGTAGCTAGTTGATATATTATAGCAAGCTCTTTTGTACTTATATTTTTTAAAAATCTTACTTGCGTTTTTAAGTTGTTAGTTTCTATATAGGCATGAATTTTTTTTGCATACTCTTTTTCTCCTCCAATAAGTATTAAATGATAAGGAGTGTCTTTTATTGCTTTAACTATAGTTAAAGCATTTTTCCGTTCTTCTATAGTGCCTACATTTAAAATGTATTCCTGAGGTAATTGGTACTTTTTTTTAACTTCTTCTTTTTCAATATTTGTATAAGTTTGTTTAAAAGCATCATTACAACCTTGGTACACAACTTCTATTTTTCTTTCGTCAATCTTTAGGTATTTTACAATATCTCTCTTTGTTTGCTCACTTATGGCAATAACTTTAGTAGCATTTTTAGCAGCATGACTAAATTTTTTTTTATGTATAATTTTATCAAAAAAAGAATAGTATTGTGGGTGACTAAGAAAAATTAAATCGTGAATTGTAACTACAGTCGGAATATGATTTTTTTTTAACCCAGCTGGTAGCTCTCCAGATAGACCATGGTATAGGTTTATATTATCTTTTTTTATTTGATTAATTACAGGTCCTAACCTCCAAATTGCAGATAGTTTTTTCCATAAAGTACTTTCTGGGTATTTTACTTTTATTCTGCCAGAAGTATCAATTCTTTTTATAGTAGAAGGTTTTGTATTGTAAAGTAAAAAAGTTTCTATAGATGTATAGTCTTTTAAAATACGGATAACATCTCTACCATAATTACCTAATCCTGTATTGTTATGAAATACTCTTTTAGCTTCAAAACCTATTCTCATTTGTTTTTCTTATCCTACTACAAAATTTAAATACTTGTTTTTCTGATAATTATAAGACCATTTTGCAGATTGATAACTGTTTTTTGGTTGCGGTTTTGTAGTTAATGATGCTATTACTTTATGGAAAGTGCTATCAGTATAAAACAATCCGTTCTCAGCTAAATCTGTAAATGATTTATAAAATGCATTACAAAGTAATGGTTTTTTATAACCAAAAGCTAAATTAAAAGTCCCAGTTATTTTATCTTTAAGATATACTTCGTCTTTTGTTTGAAGAATAGGCATAATATAATCAGAGTTATATATGTAATTATAATAGTCACTATTTTTGATAAAGCCTTCGAAAAAAATAAAAGAATTCTTTAAATTATGTTTTAAAATAAATTCTTTAAATAGTATACCATCATTAGTATTAATATTACCTAATATGATAAATTTAATGTTCTTTAGAGGTGCTTTTTCTAATAATTTTTGTGTTAGAAAATCATAATCTCTTCTATTAAAATAAACCCTGCCAGGTATACAAATCCAAATATTAGATTTTTTAGATTCAATATTTGTTTTAGGTGTATTAGGAAAAAATATAGGATAAAAAGAAGCTAGTTTTAGTGTTTGATTTTTTAAAGTTATGTTAACCTTTAAAAAATCATTTAAAGCTAAGTATTTTTTAATTTTAGTACTTATAATTCTTTGGGTAAAGCTATTGTTTAATTTAGTAACGCTATGTATAATTCCAATAGCCTCAACCTTATATAGCTTCAGAAATAAACATATATTACGAACACTTTTAGAAGAAGAAGCAGTGTTAAAAATAATTTTATCAAAATGCTTTAATGCTTGTGTTATTTTCCATTCTAATTTAATTTTTTGTAAACCTTTTAAAATATCAAAATTTATAATAGAAATATTATCTAGAATACCTTTATAGTAGCTAGTCTCTGGTTCTATTTTTGGATGTATAAATAATGAAACAGAGTGTCCAGCATCTTTTAAAAAAGAGACCTGCGTGTATATGCATTCTTCATGAGATTCAGAAACTTCAACTATAGCAATTTTCAATGTAAAATAATTTTAGCATTTATGCTATCAAAAATACAAAGCGTAATGTGTTTTAGAGCAATAAATAATACATTTGTTTTACATTGTAATAATGTTGCAGATGAAGACAATAAAATATTATATACATAAGTATATAAAGAAGAATAGTGAAGAAGTTATTTCTGGTATAAGAACAAAAAGTATTTTAGAATCTTTTATGTTTTTATCTGAAAAAGTAAAAAAGCACGAAAGATTATTCTTTGTTCGTTTTGGTGATGGTGAGTTTGTAACGATGATGAAACAAAATCATAGGAATTATGTTTACAATGAAAATTTAGAAAAAGAAATAGAAGCCTCATTTAGAATAAAAAATGAAGAATATCTTATTTCTTGTCCAATAAACTATCCTTATGATGAGTTTCATGCTAAAGGAATATACAAGAATTTTTCTTGGCAACAAGAAATGATAGATGTTATGGAGGATAAAGAATTGCCTAAAGATACTGTTTTTGAAAACCCCTGTATTTTTCAATGTTTAGCAGTTTTTAAACCAAAGCTATTGAAAGTTTTTTTAGATGAAAATATTAGGGGTAAAACAAAAATGTTTATTGGCTCTACAGATAAAGAAACTGCAGAAAAATTATATGGAGACATTAAATATTATGTGAATATTCCTGTTAAAAATGCTTATGAAACAATAGACGATTGGTGGCCAGCGATAAAAAAGAATGCGTCTAATGTAGATTTGATAATTCCGTCGGCAGGTAGTACTTCTAATGTAATAGCTTTACGGTTATGGAATATGAATATTTCATGTAAGGTAATAGATTTTGGGTCAATTGTAGATGCAGTAGAGTACAAAGTTTCTAGAACATGGATAAGATTACAAGGGCATAAAGTACGCAAGCTTCTTGTAGATAAAGATAAAATAAATATGAGTAAAAAAATATTATTTTTAGCTAAGGATGTTAAATTTTACTTTAGAAATCAAATTATATAATAACAGTAAATAGTTTATTAAGTAATGAAAGTAATATCTATAGGAGCCTATAAAGGAAGTACAAATAGTTATAGAGCACAGTTTAAGCTTTTAATAGGATTAAAGAAAAGAGGTGTAGATATTACTGTAATGTCTCATTTTTCTAATGAGATTTTAAATTATTTTCAAAAAGCAAATGTTCCTGTTATAGAAGATTACCCAGCAACAAAAGTAGATTTAGAATATGTAAAAAGAGTAAGAAAAATTATTGTAGAGAATAATTATAATATAGTACATGTATATAGTGGTATTATAACAAGAAATGTTGTTATAGCAACAAAAGGATTACCAGTAAAAGTAATTGCCTACATGGGTTCTGTGAGTTTACATTGGCATGACCCAAGTGCATATTTAACCTATTTAAGCTCAAGAAATGATAAAATTATTTGTAACAGTAATTATGTTTTTGAGCATGTAAGAAAGCAACTTTTTGGAAAAAGAAAACAAAAAGCAGTTAGGATATATAAAGGGTATAGCCCTGATTGGTTCTCTACTGTAGAAGCTTATGATTATAAGAGTATTGGAATTAATAAAAATGCCATTATAGTATGCATGGCAGCCACTTATTTAAAGGTTAAAGGAGTGCAATTTTTTATAGAAAGTAGTTATTATTTAGAAACCACAAAAGAAGTTCATTATGTTTTGTTAGGTGGTAATTGTGATAATAAAGAAATTTTAAATCTTGTAGAAAAAAGTCCTATAAAAAATAATATTCATGTGCTTGGGCATAGGGAAGATGTAATATCTTTAATAAAAGGCGCAGATATATATGCGCAAACATCTTTAAAAGAAGGTTTTGGTAGGGCTATTAGTGAAGCTATGTGTGTAGGCAAACCAATAATTATGACTAACGCGGGAGGTTGTACAGAGTTAATAGATGAAAAAAGTGGAATAATAGTTCCTGTAAAAAATAGTAAGGCAATAGGAGGAGCTATAAGTAAATTAGTAGAAGATAATGGTTTAAGAAGTGACATGGGCATAGCAGCAAAAGAAAGAATAGAAACTGTTTATAATATTGATAAAACTATTAAAGAAACAAATGACTTATACGATAGTTTAATGCTAGATTTGAATCAAACTACTTAGTCTTAAGTAAAAGTTATTACATTAGTTTTTTGTAAACTGAAATATATTTTTGAAGAAAAATAGCTGTATCATAATATTTTTTGTAAACTTTTAAAATATCTTCTTTTTTTATTTTTTTTATTTTTTGAAAATTTTCTATCCAGTCATTTTCATTAAAATTATCTAATACAAAATCAGGAAAATGATGCTTAATTAATTTTGCTGCTTCACCCGTGTTATATGATAAAAAAGGCAATCCTTGTGCTATGTATTCTATTAAAACTAATGGGTCTCCTTCTGATGTAGATGTTAAAAAAGCAAAGTCATATTTATATAATTCTGACTGAATATTAATACAATTATGAACAAAGTGAACATTTTTAGAATAATCTAAAGAATCTATTTCTTCACATAAATTTTTAAAATAACGGCTATTCGTTTCGCCACAGTATATGGTTAAATCTACACCTATTTTTTTGGCTAGTTTAATAGCAAATATATGATTTTTAACAGGTTTCATACTGCCAACAAAAATTCCGCCGAGTTTATTTTTTATGGGCTTGTTAGTGCTTTTGTGTTGTAGTACAAAATTATTAATTAATGTAACCTTTTCTTGTTTTAATCCTACAATATCTGTTGCCCAATTTGTTAATAATTCTGAACAACCAATGTAATAATCTGGTTGATAGTATGATTTGTAAAATGTAGGAATTCTTTTGTTTATAGCAATTTCTCCAAAATGATCATGTAAAATAAGTTTTTTTTTAACACCAAAGGCAAGTAGAGTTTTTTTTACATATTTAAAGTTTTGCCGCATATGAATATGTACAATATCTGCTTCCTTAATTTCTTTAATTAACCTTTTGTATGCTTTAAACTTATTTTTATTCTTATTTAAAATTACAACATCTACTTTTTTATTAAGTAAATTAAAAAGAACACCTTTATTATTAAATACAACAATTTTAACATTGTAATTATTTTTATAAAGTACATTGGTTAAGTTTACGCATACTCTTTCCGCACCGCCTAGCCCTAATTGATCTATAACCTGTAAAATTTTCATAAACAAAATTGTTAATATTACCTTTTTCATTCTTAAAAACGAATATGATAATACATTATTAAAGCAAAACAACAATGTTTTAAATTATAAAAAAAATATCTTAAAGGTATAAATTGCTTTATTATAAAAATTAAGCACTTTTTAAAAACGTTTCAGTAATAACGGGTTTATTCTTAGCGTTTAATTCTAAATAATGTAATGTTTTATAATGCTCTTTAACTCCTAAGGCATGTATATAGGAAAGTATAAGTCCTTTTTTTCCGTCTAAGATTCCTAATCTAAGAATGTAGTTGTTAAAAAATTTCCAGATAGGTTTTAAAAACAAAAGGATATAGGAAAAACTTTTTTGATTATTGATAGATTCTACAGCTTTAAGTCTGCCGTATTTTAATATTTTATTTTTGAAATTCTCATAATTTTTATATGAATAGTGAATTAATTTATGATTTAATATACCAGAACTGCCATTAATATTTAAGGTTTCATGTACAATTTTATTGGTGTTAAATGCTACTCTACTTTTTCTAAATAAGCGATAGTTTTTATCGGTTTGGCAACCACTAAAATTTACTTTTCGGTTTTTAAACATAAAAGTTCTTCTAAACCAATAAGCACTATGAATAGGGCTGCTATTAACAACTGTAATTATTTCCTCTTTTAAAGGGGTAGTAACAACTTCATCAGCATCAATAAATAAAACCCAATCATTATTTGCTTGTTTTAAAGTAAGGGATTTTTGAGCTGTGTAATTTTCAAAAGGATGTTGAATAACTTTCACTTTTGAGTGGTTTTTTAAATATTCAAAAGTACCGTCTGTACTAAATGAATCTACTACTATAATTTCATCAGCAAAAGAAATACCATTAATACATCTAGAAATATTGTCTATTTCGTTGTAGGTAATTATTAGGGCAGATATTTTTTCTTTTTTATAGGGCATAATTTGGGGTAGTAAAACAATTAAAAAAGGAAACTATTCTTAAAACAATACATAATGTAAATACCCTACTTTTTTTAACAAAAAAAGAGTTATATATACTATATATATTAAAATAAGGAAAAGGTTGCTTCCTATCATCAATAATATTACAGTGTATATAACTCAGAAATAAATAAAATATTATAATAGTTGGATTATACAGCTACATCATATTCTCTAAGCGCATCGTTTAAAGATGTCTTTTTATTTGTGCTTTCTTTTCTTTTACCAATAATTAATGCACAAGGAACATTGTATTCTCCGGCAGCAAATTTTTTGGTGTAACTTCCAGGTATAACTACGGATCTTGCAGGAACAACACCTTTTGTTTCAACTGGAGTATCACCAGTTACATCAATGATTTTTGTACTCATTGTTAAAACTACATTTGCTCCTAAAACAGCCTCCTTTTCAACTCTAACTCCTTCAACAACAATACAACGAGAACCAATAAAAGCACCATCTTCTATAATTACTGGAGCAGCTTGTAAAGGCTCTAAAACACCACCAATACCCACACCACCACTAAGGTGTACATTTTTTCCAATTTGTGCACAGCTACCAACAGTTGCCCATGTATCTACCATAGTACCTTCGTCTACATAAGCACCAATATTTACATAACTAGGCATTAAAATAGTACCTGGAGATAAATAAGAACCTTGTCTTGCAGATGCACCAGGAACAACACGAACTCCTTTTTCCTTATAATCTGTTTTTAATGGCATTTTATCATGATACTCAAATATACCAGCTTCTAAAGTTTCCATTTTCTGAATTGGGAAATAAAGAACTACTGCTTTTTTTACCCATTCGTTTACTTGCCAACCATCTGTAACAGGCTCTGCAACACGTAATTTACCTGAATCAAGTAAGCTAATAACGTTACGAATAGCATCTTGAGTAGCAGTTTCTTTTAATAGTTCACGGTTATCCCATGCTGTTTCTATAATTTGTCTTAATTCAGTCATTTTAATAAAAATTTTCACAAATATAAGTGGTCAAAGATTAATAACCCCATTGATTTTATACTTATAACAATTTATCCATTATTTTTACAAAAAAAAATAAAAGTGGCGAGAGTAATTGCATTAGATTATGGAAAGGTTAGGACTGGTATTGCAGTTACTGATGAATATAAAATTATAGCATCAGGATTAACTACAGTAACTACAAAGGAACTTTTGGTTTTTTTAAAAGAGTATATAAAAAAAGAAAAAGTAGAAAAGATAATTGTAGGAGAGCCTAAGCAAATGGATAACACTCCTTCTGAGTCTGAAGCGTTAATTTTACCTTTTTTAGATAAATTAACAGCAGCTTTTCCTTTAATTCCTATAGAAAGACAAGATGAGCGCTTTACATCTAAAATGGCTTTTCAATCTATGATAGATGGTGGGTTAAAGAAAAAGCAACGTCAGAATAAAGCATTGGTAGATGAAATAAGTGCTACCCTAATTTTACAAGCATATTTAAACAGAGAATAATAAAATGATATTACCTATTACAGCTTACGGAGCTCCGGTTTTAAGAAAAGTGGGCAAAGATATAGATGCATCTTACCCTAATCTAGATACTTTAATAGCCAATATGTGGGATACTATGTATAATGCGCATGGAGTTGGTTTGGCTGCACCACAGATTGGACTTCCAATACGTATTTTTTTAGTAGATACAACGCCTTTCGCAGACGATGAAGATTTATCTGTAGAAGAACAAAAAGCGCTAAGTGGCTTTAAAAAAGTTTTTATTAATTGCTATATTAAAGAAGAAATAGGAGAAGAATGGGTTTTTAACGAAGGTTGTTTAAGTATTCCTGATGTTCGGGAAGATGTCTCTAGAAAGGATACAGTGACTATTAGTTATCTAGATGAAAATTTTAAATCGCATACCGAGACTTATGATGGGCTTTTGGCAAGAGTTATTCAGCATGAGTATGATCATATAGAAGGTGTTTTATTTACCGATAAATTATCATCGTTAAAAAAACGTTTAATTAAAGGCAGATTGTCTAATATATCTAAAGGAAAAATACGAGTAGATTATAAGATGCGCTTTCCAGATGCAAAAAAAGCGAGATAGCTTATTTTGTTTCGTATAAAAGTGTAATATTTGTTTCCAGAAATTTTAAAAAACAATATGAATTTAGATAAAATTTTATCCATAGGTGGTAAACCAGGACTTTACCAATTAATAACACAAACCAGAGCTGGTTTTGTAGCCGAATCTATGTTGGATGGTAAAAGAATTACCGTAAGTTTTAAAAGCAACGTGAGTGTATTATCTGAAATTGCTATTTATACACTAGAGGAAGAAGTTCCATTAAGAACAGTTTTTCAAAAAATAAAAGAGAAAGAAAACGGAGAAAAAACATCCGTAGGACATAAAGATGATAAAATAAAGTTAGAAGAATACTTCTTTGAAGTACTCCCCAATTATGACGAAGATAAAGTGTATGCTAGTGATATAAAAAAGGTTATACAGTGGTACAACCTCCTGCATGATAAGGGATTTAATGATTTTTCTGCACCAGAAAAAGAAGAAACAAAAATTACAGAAGAAGAATAAAGCTAATAAATATAAGAAAGCTTTCGATTATGAAGGCTTTCTTATATTTATTAGTTTTTTGTGCTTATTATAATATTATCAATTACAGTTTTTGCATTATTGACTTCATCTCTATGTACGTATATATCTATTTGTCCTAAAATTGCTGACGCAAAACCAGCAAGTCTAGCAGATTCTCCTTCGTCTTTAACAATAGCTTTAATACCTATGACACGAAGTTGCGTGACCATCATTTGAGCTTCGATAAAATTTCCAGAGAAAACTTTTGTATAATCAGAATTTTTCATGTTATAATTATATTAATTGTTATGTATTTAAAATACAAAATATGATAGAAAAATCTTTTTATTCAAGTTGATTTTATCATTAATTGGGTTAAAATGAAGCTTTTTCTGATTTTTGCGACTTTATTTAATTTTATTAGACTCAGCTAAAAAAAGATACATCGCTGTGCTTTGGAGCCGGCATTATAAACAATTAAGGCAATGTGCTACGGATAAAATTTTTCAAACCTGATTTTAATTCATCTAAATGACTTGTTCTTTACACAAAATTCTTTACAGAATTTAAAACTTAGGTTCATTAAAGTTAAAATGCGTCAATTAGATTATTTTTATACTTACACTGCGTTCAGCACAGGGTTTAGAAAAGTATATTAAGAATAGTTTTTAATCACCAAAGATTATTCGTCGAGTTCACTAGCTTAAAGAAAATTTTAGTTAAACTTGGTCTAGCGTTATTATATACCGAACTCACAAGCAAAAATAATTTACTTTTTTACATTTTGTGCTAATGGTTCTGGTAACCTTACCTCTATGATATAGGTTAAATTTATTTTAAAAATGATACAAGAAATACATATCTTTCTCATTCAAAAAAAATAGATGTTTTATTTTATAATAGATGCTTTAGGAATAATAGCATTTTCTATATCTGGCGTTTTAGTTGCTATTCAAAAAAAGATGGACTTGTTTGGTGTTTTCATTATTGCATTTGTAACTGCGCTTGGAGGTGGTACTTTAAGAGATTTACTTATTGGTAATACCCCAGTAGGGTGGTTAAAAGATCCAGTATACTTGTCTATAATACTAGGTACAGTAGTTTTTGCCATTCTTTTTAGAACTAGATTAAAATATATAAAAAAATCATTATTCCTTTTTGACACAATAGGAATTGGATTTTATACTATGATTGGTATAGAAAGAGGTTTAGATACTGGATTTTCTTCTATTATGTGTATAGGATTGGGAACTATTACAGCTTGTTTTGGTGGTGTAACTAGAGATATATTATGCAATGAAATCCCAGTAATATTTAGAAAAGAAATTTATGCTACGGCCTGTATTTTAGGGGGAATTGTATATTTCTTGCTTAGAGAATTCTCTATTAACGATGCATATTCCTATATGGCAAGCATATTTGTTGTGGTTGGGATTAGGTTTTTAGCAGTATGGTTTAAAATTGCTTTACCAAATATTTATAAAACTACTTAAGAATTTCAGCTTTTAAAATAATAATGTTTTTTGAAGGCCAATCACCACTATCTACGGGTTGTGAATTAATGAGGTCTACCACATTCATGCCTTTTATTACTTTCCCAAAAGGAGTGTAGCCACCATCTAAATGATAAGAACCTGGTTTGGTAACCACAATAAAAAATTCAAACGGAGAAGCTAATTTATGAGGGTTGTTTACTTCGCTACTAGGCATAGAAACAACTCCTCTATGGTGTTTGTGTCCTTTTCGAGTATCTGGAGGTAATAAATACCTGCCAATTTCTCTTCTTTTTTTACTGGTTTTAATATCATCTGAGTTCCCTCCTTGAATAATAAAGTTTTTTACAACCCTGTGAAAATAGGTGTTGTTAAAGTATCCTTTTTTTGTTAAGTAAATAAAATTTGCCTTGTGGTAAGGAACATTGTCAAATAATTCTATGGTAAAACTTCCTAAGTTAGTGGTTATTTTTACTTTGTTTTCGGCCAATGTTTTACTGTAATTAAAGAAAAAATCAATAGAATTATCTTCGGTGAGTACAAATTCTTCCTTTATTATTTCCTGTTTTTTTATGATACTATCAATCTCAGGGGTGTCTTTTTTTGTAGTTACTATTTGTTCAGATGATTCTGTTTTTGTTGGCGCATCCTTACAAGATGCTAAAAATAATAATAGTATTATTGTACTATAAGAAACTATTTTTTGTAACATGAATTTTGAAGATTTTGTAAAACTGATATCAAAAATAGAAAATCTACCGCTACCGGGAGAGGCATCTCATTATAAAATGGTACCTCCTATTAGGAAAAAAGCAATTACTCCAGAAGAAATTAAGGCTAAGAATCCTAAAAAGGCAGCTGTAATGGTCTTGTTTTACCCAGATAAAAATCAAAAAACAAGATTACTTTTAATTTTAAGAAAAACATATAAAGGAGTACATTCTAACCAGATTGCTTTTCCGGGTGGTAAAGTAGAAAAATCAGATATAGATTTATTAGCTACTGCACTTAGAGAAACGTTTGAAGAAGTAGGAGTAAGTCCAGAATATATAGTAACCCATAAATCATTAACAGAAGTATATATTCCTCCTAGTAATTTTTTGGTGCAACCGTATCTTGGAGTCTGTAAAAAAGGAAGTTCATTTGTAATTCAAGAATCAGAAGTAGCATCGTTAGTTGAGGTTTATTTGTCTGATTTTATGGACGATACAACTGTATCGGTAGAAAATATTACAACATTTTATGTTAAAAATATGAAAACACCAGTCTTTAAATTAAATGGATATAGTGTTTGGGGAGCAACTGCAATGATATTGAATGAAGTGAAAGAACTATTAAAACTAGCATTATACTAGGTATATTTTGTAGTTTTGAATTTTCTAACGAAGATTTATGAGTTTATTTAAAACCAATCCTTTCGGACATTTCCTATTTTTTAAAAAATGGCTTATACGTATTATAGCGCTAATTTCGCATCAACGGTATAAAAAATTTAATACGTTAGAGATTGAAGGTTCCGATATTATTAGAGATTTACCACAGTCAAATGTACTTTTTGTGAGCAACCATCAAACCTATTTTGCAGATGTGGTAGCTATGTTTCATGTTTTTAATGCTAGTTTAAGTGGTAGAGAAGACAGTCTTAAGAACTTAGGATATATTTGGAACCCTAAATTAAACATGTATTATATTGCAGCAGCAGAAACCATGAAAAAGAGTTTGCTGACTAAACTATTTGCTTATGCAGGCTCTATAAGCATTGAGCGTACGTGGCGATCCGAGGGTAAAGATGTAAATAGAAGAGTGAAATTTAGTGATATTTCTAATATAGGAATGGCATTGGAAGATGGTTGGGTTATTACATTTCCACAAGGTACAACGACACCATGGAAACCTTTGCGAAAAGGAACAGCGCATATTATTAAAAAATATAAGCCAATTGTTGTACCTGTTGTTATAGATGGCTTTAGACGTTCTTTTGATAAAAAAGGTTTACGCATAAAGAAAAAAGGAATACTGCAATCTATGGTCATAAAAGAGCCGCTAGAGATAGACTACGAAAATGAATCTTTTGATGCTATTATAGAAAAACTTGAGTATGCTATAGAACAACACCCTTCTTTTTTAAAGGTACTCACAAAAAAACAACTGGCAGAATTAGAAGAAGAAAACAAGCTAAGAAACTGGAGTTAATTAAATCTCTAGTTTTTTTAATTCCCCATAATTTCTTTTTAGCTTTTTTAATAGAATTCCGTAAAGTAAAAAGTAGAGTCCGCCTAAAAGTAATGTCATTCCTAGCCCTGCAATTGTGAAAGCAAACATAAGTATAGGTTTTACTTTTTCTACAGATGTCTTTTTTGCAATTTCTAAGAATAGTTTGTAGTTACTTAATTCTATAGTATCTTTTAGATAGATAGTAAAAACAACAGCTGCCGATATAAAAAGTATCATAGAGAGAGAAGAAAGAACATAGTTTTTTACCGTTTTTCTTGTCAATAATATTTTCTTCATTAGGTTTTTAGAATCATCTAAAACGGTAATTTCTCTATACCTTATATAAAATTTATAGATAAAATACACTATAACAGAATATTGAATAACACTAAAAACAAGCATAAAATTTTGTAATCCTAAAGCTTCATAAATAGCTAGGTTTTTATGTATAGAAGGAATTAGTAAAAACAAATGAGGTAACGTAAATTCAATAATACTTATATAGAATATCCATTTGACAATAGAAGAAGATTTCTTCCAAATCATTTGGTAAATATCATTATATGACAATTTAGGAAGGTCATCTCCCTTTTTTTGCCAGTCTTTTTTTAATAAATCTAATTCATCCATGGTAATTTGCTTATGGATTAAGTATTGTTTTTAATTTTTTCTTTACACGATTCATTTTTACCCTTGCATTTACTTCGGTAATCCCCAAAGTTTCAGATATCTCTGTGTAATTTTTGTCTTCCAGATATAAAAAAATTAATGCTTTGTCTATATCTCCTAATTGCTTTAAAGCTTTGTATAACAGTTTAAGCTGTTGTTCTTCGGTTTCATCATATTCATCAGCCTTTATTTTAAAAATAACAGACTCATAATCCTGTGTAGGAACACTTCTTTTAGATTTTCTATATAATGTAATAGCAGTATTTATGCCAATACGATACATCCAAGTGCTAAATTTAGAATCACCTCTAAATTTAGGATATGCTTTCCATAATTGTATAGTTATTTCTTGGAATAAATCATCATGAGCATCCCTGTCATTCGTATAAAGTGTACAGACCTTGTGAATAATATTTTGATTATTCTCTAGCTCGGTAATAAAATTATGTTCTAATTCTCTTGTCACTTAATATCGTTGGTTACCTCAATAAGTAGCATAAATTTATTTTTTGTTACACATTACATCAAAAAAAATAAAAATCTATCAAAGATTATTTTTTTAATGAGAGTTAAAGATATCAAAAACAAATATTCTATTGTGATAGAAGCAAATGAATGTTTAATTTTGAAGTATAATCTTTAACATGAATATACCTAGGTCTAGTTTTCCAAGAATAGTAATTATAGGAGGAGGTTTTGGGGGAGTTTCTCTAGCAAAACAATTAAGTAAGCAAGAAGTACAAGTAGTTCTTTTAGATAAACACAACTACCATAATTTTCAACCTTTACTATATCAGGTATCTACAGGAGGGCTAGAGCCAGACTCTATAGCCTATCCTATTCGTAAAATTTTACAAGATTATCCAGATTTTTTCTTTCGCTTGGCAAATGTAGAGGAGATAATACCTACGGAAAAAATTTTAAAAACCAATATAGGACAATTAGGATATGATTATTTAGTGTTGGCAACGGGCTCTATTACTAATTTTTTTGGAAATAAAGAAATAGAGAAAAATAGTATGGCAATGAAAACCATACCAGAATCCTTAAACTTAAGGAGTTTAATAATAGAAAATTTTGAACAAGCTTTATTAACAGACGATATTCATGAACGCAATGCATTAATGAATTTTGTAATTGTGGGTGGTGGACCAACAGGAGTAGAGTTAGCAGGTGCTTTAGCAGAAATTAAGAAAGGAATTTTACCTAAAGATTACCCAGATTTAGATACTAGACAAGCGCAAATTAACATTATCCAATCAGGAGATTGCCTTTTAAAAGGAATGAGTGAAAAAGCTTCTAAAAAAGCAGAATATTTTTTGGAAAAACTAGGAGTCCATGTTTGGAAGAATACACGAGTTACAGGTTATGATGGAAAAACGGTAATTACAAAAACCGACCTTACTTTTGAAACGGCTGCATTGGTTTGGGCTGCAGGTGTAAAAGGAGCTTGCGTAAAAGGGTTAGATGCAGAAGAATTTTTGGCAAGCGGAAACAGAGTAAAGGTAAATATGTACAACCAAGTAAAAGGGATAGAAAATGTATTTGCTATAGGTGATATTGCAGTAATGCAAAGCGAAGAACTACCTTACGGACACCCTATGATGGCGCAACCTGCTATGCAGCAAGGAAAGCATTTAGGAGAGAATATAATACGTTTGTTGGCAAATAAAGAATTAAAACCGTTTGTGTATAAAGATAAAGGAAGCATGGCTACAGTTGGTAGAAATAAGGCTGTAGTAGATATAAAAAATTTTAAATTCCAAGGAGTATTCGCCTGGTTTGTATGGATGTTTGTCCACTTATTTTTTCTTATAGGTTTTAGAAATAGAATGGTGGTTTTTGTGAATTGGGTATATAATTATATTCGTTTTGATCGCGAAGCCCGTTTAATAATTCGTCCTTACAATAGGAATTATGATAAGTTTAAACCATAATTAAGTTATTTTTAAGTTAAGGCAAGCGCAAGGTGTCAAGCACAAAAGATTATTAGTATAGATTTAATTATTTTAATAGTTGAAATTATTTTCTGGACTACTGATCATTATTTTCTAGGGTGAAATTTATTTATAACTCCTGCTAAATGTGTTCTGTCTACGTGCATATAAACTTCAGTAGTTGTAATGCTTTCATGCCCTAGCATTTGTTGTATAGCCCTAAGGTCGGCACCATTTTCTAATAAGTGTGTAGCAAAAGAATGTCTAAAGGTATGTGGGCTAATATTTTTTTCTAGATTTATAGTCACAGCTAATTGCTTTATAATTGTAAAAATCATAGCTCTGGTAAGTTGTTTACCTCTTCTATTTAAAAACAGAATATCTTCAAAGTCTTTACCAATTTTTTGATGTACTCTAACTTCGTTTTTATAAATATTTATATATTTTTTATTGATATTACTAATAGGGACAAAACGCTGTTTGTTTCCTTTACCAGTTACTTTTATAAAATCTTCATCAAAATATAAATCAGAAATTTGTAGGGATACTAATTCAGAAACACGCAACCCACAACCATACAGAGTTTCTAACATAGCTCTGTTGCGTTCCCCTTCTGCTTTAGATAAATCTATAGCATTAATTAACGAGTTTATTTCTTCTTCAGAAAGCGTATCGGGTAATTTACGTCCAATTTTAGGAGATTCAATTAAATCTGTAGGATTCGTTTCTCTGTAATCTTCAAAAACTAAAAAATTAAAAAAACTTTTTAAACCAGAAATTATGCGTGCTTGTGAGCGGGGACTAACTATTTTAGCAATCTCATAAATAAATTGCTGTACTGTCTCTTTAGTTATTGTAATTGGTGTTTCTCTACTGTTGTTAGAATTAAGGAAAAGTATTAGTTTTTCAATATCTAAGGCATAGTTTTGAACAGAGTTTTTAGATAAACCTCTTTCTATTTTTAAATAATATAGGTAATCATTTAAAGCATTTTTCCATTTCATAGGGTAAAGATAAAGCATCTTTTTTTTAAGTAGAATGGCAGCTGATATGTTTTTAGATTTAACTATTTTTTTGATTTTGTGTAAAGTTTGTTTTTGCTCTAGATTTAAATTTAGGAGCTCAATATATTTTAGCTAGCAAAAGCGATAATATTTCAGGTGTAACTATTGATGGTATTTTTCTTGGAATAGGGCTATCTCTTGGGTATGCTTGTTAAATAATAGAGAAGTTTGTAAGCAGAATTTGTCATTCAAAATAAGCTTATTTATTGTCATAAATATAAGTAATGTTATTTTCAGCATGTTTTTTATAAGATAGTAGCTGAGGTTATTCTTTGTTAGCCTAACCAATAGTATTAAAAAGAAAAATTTGAAATTATGAAAAAGTATTATTAGTAGCATTATTTGGATTTAGTGTAAGTGCACAAGATGGATTTAAAGTTGGAGTAGATTTAAGATTGTCAGTTGGTGATGTTAGAGAATCATATTCTTTTAATGTCGGTATGGATTTAGCATACATGTTTGAGGTGTCTGATAGTTTTGATGCTGGTATTGCATCCGGGTTTATTAATACATTTGGAAAACACGAAAAGTAGCTGGATTTGATATTGATGTTCCAAATGCACAATTTTTTCCTATTGCAGCATCGGCCAGATATAAATTGCCTGAAGAATTTTCAGTTGGTGCAGACTTAGGAGTTGCATTTGAAGTTGATGGTGGTAGCGCTGGGTTTTACTATCGTCCAACAATAGGGTATAATTTGTCTGAGCAAACAGAAATTAATTTATCTTATTCAGGCATTAGCTTTGAAGGAGCTACTTGGTCAACAGTTAATTTAGGGTTTTTATTTTCTTTATAAAAAATAATACATATTTTGTTAAAGCGTAAACACAAAGTGTTTACGCTTTTTTTATGGAAAATAAATATATTGCATTTGAGCCAAGCTTCTAAATATAATAGATTATGACTCAATTTATTTTATCTACTTTTGAAAATCTAAGCCATATAATTGGTGTGAAAATAGTAATTAGATATATATTTAGATGAATACCAACAAACAATTATTAATTAAAGGACTTAAATTTTTAGCCTATACTGTTCCGCTTATTTTTTTAGCTGCTTTTGTACTTTCACAAGCCTACAAAAATACGGGGCATGCTTTTTTTATACCAGTACTTATTGTTGGGCTAATCTTAACTATTGTTGCCATTGCTTGTGGTTTTTATGGAATTAAGGTTATTATGGATGCATTGTTTTATGAAGAAAATAAAATAGATGTACAAACAAAAAGGTTTACAAACCTTGATAGAAATGAAACCATACAAACTCTAAAAGAAACCAATTACGATTTGGTGGTAATTGGTGGTGGTATTACAGGAGCAGGAATCCTCTTAGATGCAGCATCAAGGGGTATGAAAGTAGCATTGGTAGAAAAAAGAGATTTTGCATCTGGTACCAGTAGTAAATCTACTAAATTGATACATGGAGGATTACGTTATTTAAAACAATTGGATTTTAAATTGGTGAATGAAGTAGGTACAGAACGTTTAATAGTTCATAAACTAGCACCGCATTTAGTAATTCCAGAAAAAATGCTACTGCCACTTATAAAAAATGGCTCCTATGGTAAGTTTATGACTTCCATAGGGTTAAAAGTATATGATATTTTAGCTAAGGTAAAAGGAAGTGATAGAAGAAAGATGCTAGGGAAGTCTGCAACAATAAAATTAGAACCACTACTACCAGTAGCTATTTTAAAAGGAGCAGGCTATTATGCAGAATATAGAACAGACGATGCAAGACTTACTATTGAGAATATAAAAACAGCACTAAATTTCTCTGCACAAGCACTAAATTACACACAGGTAATAGACTTTATTTATGCAGATAATCAAGTAGCAGGAGTAGAAATAGAAGATCAAATATCTAAAGAAAAATATAAGATTAAATCTAAATATGTTATTAATGCAGCAGGCCCCTGGGTAGATGAACTTAGGACTATAAATAAAGCTAAAAAAGCAAAACAATTACACTTAACTAAAGGAGTGCATTTAGTGTTCCCGTACAACAAGCTACCACTAAAGCAATCTGTTTATTTTGATGTACCAGATGGCAGGATGATGTTTGCTATTCCCAGAGGAAAAGTAACCTATGTGGGTACTACAGATACTAATTATACGGCAGATAAAAATAGCATTGTAGCAGATATTGAAGACGCTAAATATATTGTTAATGGAATAAATAATATGTTTCCAGATATTTATTTAGGTGAAGAAGATAGTATATCTAGTTGGGCTGGAGTACGACCACTAATACATGAAGAAGGGAAGTCGCCTTCAGAATTATCAAGAAAAGATGAGATTTTTATATCAGATACAGGATTAATAAGTATTGCTGGTGGTAAACTTACGGGATATCGTAAAATGGCAGAACGCATTTTAAATATTGTTCAGAAAAAACTAAAAAAAGAGCATAAAAAAACAAGTAAAAAACCATTTACAAACAAAATTCCTTTATGTGGTGGTCCGTGGATTAATTATGCGGAAGTAGAAAAATATATTAGTAGTTTAAATGATAAACTTAAGCCAGATGGTTTTAGTGAGTATGATGCTTGGTACCTTACTACAACTTACGGAAAGCAAACAGAAAAAATTTTAGAAATATATAAAAGAACTAAAGGAGATAATGTTCATGAGCGTATGATAAAGGCAGAATTGCATTATTGTATAGAATTTGAGGCAGTATACACGCCAATGGATTTCTTTATACGTAGAACAGGTAGACTGTATTTTGATATTGATAGTATGCGTAAATATCAGAATATTATATTGGAGGAGATTAGAATTACGTTTAATTTACCTGAAGACAAAATAGAAGCATATGCAACCATTGTAAAGATGGAAATAGATAGGCATGTTACACCAGTAAAGAAATAATCTATTTTTTATTATTTTAAATTTTTAACTAATTATGACAATTAATATTCATGAAAATTGGAAAAATATACTTTTCCAGGAGTTTAATAAGCCATATTTTATTAATTTATCCTCTTTCATAGAAAAGGAATACAGGGAAAATATTTGCTATCCAGAACAAGAAGATATTTTTGCAGCTTTTAATCACTGCTCTTTTGACAACATTAAAGTAGTTATTATAGGTCAAGATCCGTATCATGGAAAAAACCAGGCAAATGGTTTGTGCTTTTCGGTACAAGATGGGGTAAAACATCCACCATCTCTTGTTAATATTTTTAAAGAGTTAGAAATAGATATGGGATTGGAATACCCAATAAGTGGTAACTTGGAAGGCTGGGCAAAACAAGGTGTTTTACTTTTGAATGCAACCTTAACTGTTAGAGAGTCAGCAGCAGGGAGTCATCAAAAAAAAGGATGGGAAACATTTACAGATGCTATTATAAAAAAAATATCTGAAGAAAAAGAAGGAATTATATTTTTGTTATGGGGAGGCTATGCAAAAAAGAAAAAGAAACTAATAAATTTACAAAAGCATTTTATTTTAGAGTCTGGTCACCCCTCTCCTCTGAGTGCAAATAGAGGGTATTGGTATGGAAATAAGCATTTTAGTAAGGTAAATGAAATTTTAAAAGAAAAAAATATAGACTGGTAACTTGGTTTTGTTTATCTATATTTTGCGTAGTTAGGATGTTTCAACGACTATAGTTAAACAAAAATTTTTCTTTCGTAAAAAAAATGAAAACGTTTTTTTTTACGAAAGAAAATTATTACATTTAAATTCAAACCAAACCAAGTAATCATTATGAATCACTTAGAATTAAAATCTATTCTTCTTGTAGATGACGATGAATCTACAAACTTTATCAACAAAGTTTTTATCAATAAATTAAATTTAGACATACAGGTAAATACAACATTAAATGGAAAAGAAGCTTTGTCTTTTTTAGAAAAAGATAAAGCCTATGGCGAAAATGTATCTTTTGTTACTCCCTGCTTGTTAATTTTAGACATAAATATGCCAATTATGGATGGATGGGAGTTTCTAGAGGCTTATGAACAAAAATTTAACAAGGAATTTAAGGATAAAATAATTATTGTAATGGTTACTATAAGTAAAGACGAAAAGTATGAGATAGAAGCAAATAATAATTCTAATGTTAGTGAGTATATTCAAAAACCTCTATCAGATGTTAAGTTTGAAGGTATAATAAATAAATACTTTTTAGAAAAACAATTGTAATAAAACAACACATTAAATAGATGTATTCAAATTGTTTAGCTACAGAAATGAAAATTATTGGTTTCAAACAAAAACTATGGAACACTTAATCAATAAATTAAGTGTTGTATAGGTATTCCTTGTTTTATAAGTTTCAACTCTAATAATTGTTTTAGGACCTCTTTAATGGTTGTTTCTTTCATCTGGGATTGACTCCATTCAGTAATTGCTAACCATTCTTTTATATCTTCTAATTTTAACTCATATTTGTTAGACAGCGTTCTGTCAATACTAGGAATAGTTTTAAATTCTTGAGTATATAAATTTATTATTTCTAGTATATGTGCTAATGTACTTTTGTGTTCTTTTAAAAAATTATTAGTTGCAGCAACTACAAAACAGGGCCAGGGTGTAGGGCAATCAGCTAGTCTTCTAAAAGTACCATCATATACAAGTGGTTTTGTAGTAAAATGTTCCCACATAAAATAATCGGCATCTCCGTTGGTAAGTTTTTCAACGGCTCCATTTAAATTATTAACAACTTCAAATTTAAGCCCTTTAGTGTCCCAATTGTTGTTTTGCGCATTTACATAGGACATTAAGTGGCTTCCGCTTCCATATCTGCTAATGGCTGCTTTGGTGTTTTTTATATCGTTAATAGCTTTGTAATCGCTATTGGCTGCTACATGTATACCCCATTGCAAAGGAGTAGCTATGTATTCTTGAACTATTTTAACAGGATTACCTTCGGTAATGCTTTTGACAATACCTTCGGTAAGTATAATTGCTAGATCTGTTTCATTATCCTGTAACATTTGACACATTTTACCTGTACCTTCAGGAATATCTGTCCATTGTAAATCTATACCTCTCTCCTCAAAAGCACCTTCTTCAATAGCTAAATGCCAGGGTAAGTTAAAATGTTCTGGAACACCAATAATTTTTACAGTTTTCATGTTATTCAGTAAGTTTTTGCAATGTGTTTTGTATTAGCAAATCTACAGATTTTGCTGGGTTTTTGGAAAATTCTCCAGTACATCTATTAGCTAAGATGCAATTTAAAGAAACAGCTTTGTGTCCTAACAATTTTGATAGCCCATAAATTCCAGAAGTTTCCATTTCCAAATTGGTTATTTTCATATTGTTATATAAAAAACTAGCTAGTTTGGAATTTAAATCAACATCCTGAGTTTTTAATCGTAACTGTCTTCCTTGTGGTCCATAAAAGCCAACATTTGTTGCTGTAAAACCTAGTTGTATGTCGTTGGAAACTAATTTTTTAGAAAGCTCCTGGTCTGCATTAACTACATAGGGAGTAGATTTATGTTTAAACCAATTTGCATGAGTAATAAAAGCATTTTGTAGTTCGGTATTTTGTATATGTTCACTATCATAAAAATGTAGTAAACTATCAAATCCAATAGCATATTCACTCATCAAAAAGGAATCAATAGGGATTTTAGGTTGTATGGCGCCAGAAGTGCCGATTCTAATAATATCCAGGCTTGTTTTGGATGTTTTTATGGTTCTTGTTTCAAAATCAATATTAACAAGCGCATCTAATTCATTTAAAACAATATCAATATTATCAGTTCCAATTCCTGTAGAAATAACGGTAATTCGTTTTCCATTTAAAGAACCAGTATGCGTATGAAATTCTCGCTTTCCTTTTTTTAATTCAATAGAATCAAAATATTTAGAAACATCAGCAACACGGTCTAGGTCGCCAACAGTAATAATAGTATTTGCAATATCTTCTGGTAATAGATTTAAATGGTAGATACTACTATTTGCATTTAGGATAAGCTCAGACGCACTTAATACCATACTATAGCTTTAGTATTCTGTTAGAGTTGGTATTGTACAAGAAATTATACTTTAAAGCACCCCCTAAATAAATATTATTGTTTCTAATTGTAGAATAATAACTGGTTTTACCTTCTAAAATTTCTCTCCCTTTTTTTGTTAATTTAACTGGGTCAAACGAAGAAAATAATGGCTTTAGAGAGGTGATAATTTTTTCTTGCTGCAAATCACCAAAACCATATTTTTTTTGACTATTTAAAGTTATTTCTAATAATTGTTTTTTTGAGATAGGTTTTTCTGTAGTTGCTATATGCAGAAGATTATTCTCTATACTGTTTAAACCATTTTTAATGGAAGGAAAGCGTTTTAAATGAGATTCTATAGCCCCTGATAAATGTTGAAAATTGTATTTTTTATAATCCATTACATTTTCTAATATAATTGGGTTGTCACTACAGTATAATTGCCAAGTATAATCTGCAAATTCAATATCATCTTGGTTTAATATGACTCTTTTTTCGTAAGATTGTTGTAATTTTTCAGCGCTTAAATCACTTAATTCAAATGAATTCTTCGCATTAGAGTTATTACATACAATTGATATCTCGGCATTTTTCCTATGGTTTTTTAACCAACTAACGACGGCCAACAAATTTATTTGACAAAATAAATCATTACCAAACCATAAAACAATTTGGTCTTGCTTTTTGTGGTTGCAAAGAGATCTATATTCTTTTAAAGTTTTTTCTATAAAAGTAGATTTAGATACTTTATAATTTTTATTAAGAAATTCAAAACGGGTTTTCCAAAAAGATTCACTACCTACATTGTTTAATGTTTGCCCTTCGCATAACATTTCTCTCCAAGTAATAATTTCTCCTTTTATGGGCAGAGATTTTAACTTTTTGGTAAAGTTGTCTCCATTTGTGATGTGTAATTGAGAACTCATTAGGTGTTGGTTTTTAGTTTAAATGTACTATATAATGTTTCTATTTAAAAAAAAATTAACAAAAAACTAACCACCTACACGTTTGACTTCAAATCCTTTACTCTTTAAGATATTCATAATTTCATCTCTATAGTCTCCTTGGATAATAATAGTATTATTCTTGAAGCTACCGCCAACACTAAGTTTAGTCTTTAATTCCTTAGCTAATTTTTTAAAATCTTCATCAGCTCCGGTATACCCTTCTATAATAGTAATTGGTTTGCCTTTTCTTTTTTCATATTTACATATAATAGGGGCATCTTGCATCCAAATTCCCTTTTCTGGAGTGTGTATTTCTTTTTCCTTAGACGTTTTGTGATCCGGAAAAAGGTTTTTTAGTTGGTCTTGTAAATCCATTATAAAAAAATCTTACTTAAATTTCAAGGTAAATATAAATATATAATTGTACAAATTTGCAGTACTTATAGGTATTAAAGTATATTTGCTTATGAAGTTTTTTATATTGTTTTTTTGGGTTTTATGTCTTTCATGTCAAGAGTCATTAAAAATAATTGATAAGCCTATTGTTTTTAATGAAGAAAGGAATAATCTAACATTGCAGTATTTAGACAAACATTACAATTTAAAACAAGAAAGACCTACTATTACCCCAAAAATTATTGTATTACATTGGACCGCTATTTCCACCTTAGAAAAATCATTTAAGGCCTTTGAAAAAACAACTCTTTTTAATACAAGACCCGATATAAAAAACGCAGGCAATTTAAATGTTTCTACACATTTTTTAGTAGACCAAGACGGAACTATTTATAGATTGATGAATGAAACAACAATGGCAAGGCATGTTATAGGACTAAACCATTGTGCTATAGGAATAGAGAACGTTGGAGGTGTAGCTTTACCATTAACACCAGCACAGTTAGCTTCTAATATTTGGTTGGTAGAGTATTTAAAAAATAAATACGAAATAGACTACCTAATTGGACATTACGAATACATAAATTTTGTAGACCACGAATTATGGCTAGAAAAAGATGCTAATTACAGAACAAAAAAAACAGATCCAGGAAAATATTTTTTAGAAAAGGTGAAAAAAGCCACTAAAAATCTTAATTTTAAACTAACGCCAGAAAAAAATAGTATTTATGAAAATTAAATTTTTTATCAGCCTTATAGCAATTGTATTTATGAGTGCTTTAGGGGTTAGTCAAGAAAAGAATATTACAGAAGAGTTATATAAAACGTATGAACAATACAGAGAGGGAAGCATAGAAAAAAGAAGAATAAAATATAGAGATATACAACCATTAATAGCTGAATACGATGCCAATTCTAAATTTAAAGTACGCGTTGTTGGGAAATCTATAGAAGGCAGAGATTTGTCTTTGGTTAGTATAGGAACAGGAAAAACAAGTGTCTTTTTATGGTCACAAATGCACGGTAATGAACCAACAGCCACACAGGCAATTTTTGATATTTTTAATTTTTTAGATAGCAACGATTTTAAAGCAGAAAAGAAAGAGATATTAGAAAACTTAACCTTACATTTTTTACCAATGTTAAATCCAGATGGGGCAGAAGTATATCAAAGAAGAAACACCTTGGGGATAGATATTAATAGAGATGCATTGCGCTTACAATCACCAGAGGGTAGAACTTTAAAGAAAGTTAGAGATAGTTTACAAGCAGATTTTGGCTTTAATCTACACGATCAAAGTACTTACTATAATGCCGAGTTAACCAATAAACCAGCAACTATTTCTTATTTAGCTCCAGCTTATAATTATGATAAAGATATAAATAAAGTACGTGGTAATGCTATGAAGGTAATAGCCTTTATGAATGCGATTATTCAAAAGTATGCACCAGGGCAAGTAGGGAAATATAATGATGATTTTGAACCTAGAGCCTTCGGAGATAATATTCAAAAATGGGGTACAAGTACTATTTTAATAGAATCTGGTGGATATGCAAATGATATAGAAAAACAAGAAATTAGAAAATTAAATTATGTATCTATCCTTTCAGCAATTTATACGATTGCAAAAAAGAATTATATGCATATACCATTAGCAGAGTATGACAAAATTCCTGAAAACGACCGCAAGCTTTTCGATTTAAAGATTGAGGGTGTTAATTATGATCTTTTTGGAAATCAGCATATTTTAGATTTAGGAATTAATAGATTAGAGGTTGATAATGAGTTGCATGATAATTTTTATTACAGCAGTAGAATTTTAGACCAAGGAGATTTATCTACTTATTACGGTTACGAAACGTTTAAAGCAGACGGTTATACAGTAGTACAAGGGAAAGTATACCCTAAAGTATTAAATTCTATGAGCAGCTTTTCTAAATTAGATGCCATAGCGCTTTTAAAACAAGGATATAGTTATGTTAGAGTAAAGAATATACCAATAAAGCAATTAGAAACATCAATTCCTCTTCACGCAATTAGTATTGGTTACGGGGTTCCAAAGCTTCATTTACAAGTAGGTATTAATCCCACTTTTTTATTAAAGAAGAATGACAAAATAGAATATGCTGTCATTAATGGGTTTCTTATCAATCTAAAAAAAGACAATAGCAATTTTAAAAACGCCATGATTTTTAGGTAATAGAATACTTTTAATGCAATGAGTTAAAAAATATACTTTCTTATGTAGCACTTAAAATAGTTGGCAAGAAAAGACAACGATTATGAATGTAAAAAATAACGAAATTATAGAATTGTTAAAAGGTAATAAACTTCCTTATAAAGATATTATCTCTTCAAAAGTAGAATTCTTAACACATAAGGTGGGAGAAATTTTAGTTGGTTGTATTGGAATTGAAAATTACGGTAAAGACGCACTTTTACGTTCGTTTGCTGTTGACGATGTGTATAAAAGCGCAGGAATTGGAAAAAAGCTATTAACAGAATTAATTCTTAGCAGTAAAGAAAAAGGTGTGAAAAAGTTACACCTGTTAACAACCACTGCGGATATATACTTTGCTAAGCATGGTTTTTTGAGTGTAGCACGAAACAATGTTCCTGAAAAAATTTTAGAATCCAAGGAATTTTCAGAAATATGTCCGTCTAACTCTATATATATGGTATTGGAGATTAAATAAATGTCTAATCTATAGGTATAAATACCCAAAACTAATATTGTTGTTGCTGCCATTAATAAGTAATACTCCAAGCATAATTAGGAGCATTACAAAAATGATAGAAAATAATAAAAGCACAAAAGCTTTATACCACTTAGATAGATTACCTATGGCGCTAATCTGAATAATTTCTTTAATTGTATCCATAATAATATTTTTTAATAAATGATTATCATAGTTTTTAGGATATGGTAAGTTTGGTTGTTATTAATAAAACAACAAATAAGAAGAAAACCCTACTTTTAATGGTTATTTGGTGTAATTTTTTTGCGAAAAATAAAAAAAGAGGTTGTTTTTAGTAACTTTGCACTAGAAACGTTAATTGTCTAAAAGGTAAAAATTTTACCGTACGTTTAAGTACAGCTATAAATACAAAGAGAAATAGAAGATGAATATATTATTATTTGGTGTTACAAAAGATATTATTGGGTGTTCATCTTTATCTATTCCCGTGGCTAAGGTAAGTTCCTTAAAAACGGTAAAAGCGTTAAGGGAATATTTAGGAAATACATATCCAGAATTAAAAAAAATAGGATCTTTAGCAGTAGCAGTTAATAATAATTATGCAGAAGATAATACTGCAATAGATACCTACGATGAAATAGCATTAATACCACCAGTTAGTGGCGGATAATGTATCTTTGTACTCTGCGCAATGTTTAGAAAAGTATATGTTATATGTTGATAGATAGCCATAATAGAGTAATAGATTACCTTCGTTTATCCGTTACAGACCGCTGTAATTTACGCTGTAATTATTGTATGCCTTCAGAGGGGATTAACTTTGTGAAAAAAGACAAGTTATTTACCTTAGAAGAGCTTTTTACATTGAGTAAAATAATGGTAGGGCAAGGAGTAAACAAAATCCGTATTACAGGAGGAGAACCTTTTGTGCGTAAAAATTTAATGGTTCTACTACGCAATTTAAGTACTTTAGAAGGGTTAAATGATATTTCAATTACAACCAATGCTACACTAATTGGTCCGCATATAGATGAATTAAAAGAACTAGGCATTAAAAATATTAATGTTAGTTTAGATGCTGTTAGTAAAGAATCTTTTGAGCGAATTACAAGGCGTAACGAGTTCGAAATTGTATACGCTAATTTACTTCGCCTCATAAAAGAAGGTTTTAATGTGCGCATTAATTTTATTGTTTTAGATGGTCAGAATACAGAAGATATTATCCCCATTTTAGATTTAATGCAGCAATACAATGTTGGTGTGCGCTTTTTGGAAGAAATGCCATTTAACGGGGGCTCTAAAAAGTTTAATACCATTAATTGGACCTATGAGAATATTCTAAATCATATTAAGGCTACATATTCAGAGATTGAGTTACTTCCGTCACCAAAAACTTCAACATCAGTCAACTATAAAATAAAGGGTCATAAAAGTACTTTTGGGTTAATCCCTTCTTTTAGTCGTACATTTTGTGGTACTTGTAATAGGCTTCGCATTTCTGCAACCGGTGATGTAGTTACCTGTTTGTATGCAAAACCAAGCATGAATTTGCGTGATATTTTAAGAGGAGAAAATATAGAAGAAAATGTAATTGCACATATTTTAAAAGCGGTAGGAAGCAAAGCAAAAACAGGTTTTGAAGCGCAAGAACTACACTCAAGTGTTTTTGATAGTTCTATGACTTCCATAGGAGGGTAGTTTAATTTTTTCGAACGAACTGCTTCAAAGCAATGCTATTGAGGTACAGGAGACAAGACCGCTACGCTATTTGAGTCAAGAAACAAGATTTATTTATCTAAACTCTTAGTTATGTAAGTCTTGGTTCTCTACTAATAAATAATTAGGATGAGTAAACTATACGGATTGGTGCTTTCTGGAGGAAAAAGCACTAGAATGGGTACGGATAAAGGACTTATAGATTATCATGGAGTTCCGCAGCAAGAATATGTTTCTAAATTACTATTAAAAGTGTGCAATGCTGTTTTTTTAAGTATCAATCCAGAACAAGAAATTACAGCAAAAAATACGATTGTAGATGAAAATGTATATGAGGGACCTTACAATGGTATTTTAAGTGCACATCATAAATTTCCTGAAGTAGCTTGGCTTGTTGTTGCTTGCGATTTGCCATTGTTAGATATAAAAGCATTAGAGCAACTAATAAGAGAAAGAGATACCACTAAAATGGTAACCGCTTTTGCTACAAAAGAAAGTAAATTACCAGAACCATTATGTGCAATTTGGGAAATAGAAGGACTAAGAGCATCTGAAATTTTTTTAAATAAAGGAAAAAGTAAAAGCCCCAGAAAGTTTTTATTACAGCGTGATGTTGGTTTGGTTTATCCAGAGAATGAGGAAGTTTTACTAAATGTAAATTCTAAAGAAGCCTACGAAATAGTCAAATTAAAAATTAAGAAGTAATTGAAGAATAATAGATACATACGCCAAACTATTTTAAAAGAATTTGGTTCAGAAGCACAAAACAAACTTTCTAAGGCTAGTGTTTTAGTTGTTGGGGTTGGTGGATTAGGGATTCCTGTTTTACAATACTTAAATGCGATGGGAGTAGGCACGTTAGGCATGGTAGAGCAAGATGTAGTAGATTTAAGTAATTTGCAGCGCCAAGTTTTATATGCTGAAAATGATATTGGGAAGCCAAAATTAGAGGTGGCATTAGAAAAACTACAAGCTCAAAATTCTGAAACTATTTTTAAAATATACGATACCTATTTAGCTTCAAATAATGCGTTAGAAATATTAGCAGATTACGATTTGGTGGTAGATGCATCAGATAATTTTGCAACACGGTATTTGGTAAATGATGCTTGTGTTATTTTAAAAAAGCCATTCATCTATGGTGCTTTGCATAGTTTTGAGGGGCAAGTAAGTGTATTTAATTACCAAGGAGGACCTACCTATCGTTGTTTATTTCCTAATATGCCTAATAGTGCAGAAATACCTAATTGTAATGACAATGGCGTTTTGGGCGTAATTCCAGGAATAGTAGGTAATTTACAAGCATTAGAAGCGGTAAAAGTAATTACAGAAATAGGAGAAAGTTTAAGTGGTAAATTATTGTTGTTTGATGGATTGCAGCAATCGTACCAAAAAATAAAGTTTGACTTGCAACCAGAGAATTTAGAAATAACAACGCTACAAGAAACCTATGTAGAAGTATGTTCAACAATAGCATCTATTTCAGCAGAAGAATTACAAGAACTACTTGCAACTAAAAAAGCGATACAACTTATAGATGTTCGTACAGAAAATGAATATGAAGACTACCACCTTCCAGAAAGTATTCATATACCCTTAGATGAGTTGGATGACCGTTTGCAAGAAATGAATCCACAAAAACCTATTTACATGCTTTGTGAAACAGGAAAACGAAGCCGAATAGCTATAGAATTATTGCAAGAAGAGTTTGAAGACACCTTGTTTTACAACATAGAAGGAGGAATGGGAGCTTTGTGAAATATATTGTTTATAATTTAACTCAAATTGTTAAACAAAATATTTAAATTTGATAAAATATCATTCATGAAACTTTATCAAATAAAATCGAAGCAGGCTTTACCAATAAGTACCAAAGAGGCATGGGACTTTTTATCCTCACCTAAAAATTTAGGTGTAATTACACCCGAAAAAATGTCTTTTGATATTCTCACCAAAGATATTCCAAAAATGTATGCAGGTCAGATTATACAATACAATGTATCGCCGTTTCCTGGTTATAAAACAAGATGGGTTACAGAGATTACAAATGTTAAAGAAGGCGAGTATTTTATAGACGAACAGCGTTTTGGACCATACAGTTTATGGCATCATAAACATTTTATAAAAACAGAAGGTGATTATATTGTTATGGAAGACATAGTAGATTATAAGCTTCCATTAGGAATTTTAGGTAGATTAGCACATGCTATTTTTGTAAAAAAACAATTAAAAGGTATATTTAAATATAGAGAACAAAAATTAACAGCGCTATTTGGCAAAGTAGATGGCGTTTCTAGCGAATTAGAGCTAAAAATAATTTAAAGTAGATGAAAAAAGAAGTAGTAGTATTTTGGTTTCGCAGAGATTTACGATTAGAGGATAATGCAGGTTTTTATGCAGCCTTAAATAGTAATAAGCCTGTGCTTCCAATATTTATTTTCGATTCAGAAATTTTAGAAAAACTACCAGAATCAGATGCAAGAGTATCATTTATATATGATTCCGTTCAAAAAATGCGCAAGCAATTAGTAGTAGATTTTCAAAGTAGTATTGCTATATATCAGGGAAAACCGTTAGAAATATTTAAAAAAATTACAGTAGATTATACCGTTGCAGAGGTATATACAAACCATGATTATGAACCTTATTCAAAAAAAAGAGATACAGAAATACAGCAGTTTTTAGCAGATGAAAATTGTGCTTTTAAAACTTACAAAGATCAGGTGATTTTTGAAAAAGATGAGGTTGTAAAAGGGGATGGTAAACCATACGTAGTTTATACACCTTATAAAAACAAATGGAAAAGCATATTCAATCAGAACAAAATCAAAGAATACAATACCCTAGATTTTCTTGGTAATTGTTTAAAAAATAAAGACTTACCCAATCTTACCTTAGAAGCTATAGGGTTTAAAGTTTCAGATATAAAAGTCCCAGAATATACCGTTAGTCCAGAACTAATTCAGAATTACGAAGCTACAAGAGATTACCCAGCAATAGAAATTGGTACTTCTAGATTAGCGCCTCATTTACGTTTTGGAACCGTATCGGTTCGCAAAATGATGCAAAAAGCAATAGCAGAAGAGAATCAGGTTTTTTGGAACGAGCTTATTTGGCGTGAGTTTTTTATGCAAATACTATGGCATTTTCCGCATACTGTAAATCAATCTTTTAGACCAAAATACGATCGCATTTTGTGGCGAAATAATGAGGAAGAATTTAAAAAATGGATGCTTGGGGAAACTGGCTATGCTCTAGTAGATGCTGGCATGCGAGAATTGAATAAAACGGGACATATGCATAACAGAGTACGTATGTTAGTAGCAAGTTTTTTATGCAAACACTTACTTATAGATTGGCGTTGGGGAGAAACTTATTTTGCCGAAAAACTATTAGATTATGAACTTAGTAGTAATATAGGTAATTGGCAATGGGCAGCAGGTAGTGGAGTAGATGCCGCACCGTATTTTAGAATTTTTAATCCAATGACCCAGGTAGATAAGTTTGATAAACAAAAAGAGTATATAAATAAATGGGTGCCAGAACTACAAGAACTTACGTATCCATCAAAAATGGTAGACCATAAAATGGCAAGAGAACGCTGTCTTAAAACCTATAAAGAAGCAGTTGGATAATTCCTTTTTTGGGTATCTTTAGCTTAGATAAAAGGATTTTGATGATTAAACAAATTACAGCAGAACAAACCTATGATTTGCGACATAGGGTAATGCATCCTAATTTTCCAATGGAGTATATAAAATTGACTAAAGATCAAGAAGGCATACATTTTGGATTGTTTGTAGATGAAAAATGTATAACCGTAGTTTCAATTTTTTTAGAAGACAATAAATTACAGTATAGGAAACTAGCAACCGAAGAATCGGAGCAAGGAAAAGGTTACGGTTCACAAATGCTAAGACATGTTATGACCTATGCAAAGAAACAAAAAGCAACTACTGTTTGGTGCAATGCAAGGGTAAATAAAACTGACTTTTATTTTAAATTTGGAATGGTTAAAACAAATAAAACCTATTTTAAAGGAGGTTTTGATTATGTAATAATGGAGAAAATTTTATAATTTTTTAAAATAAGACAATAAATACACAAGAAGTAGCGAACAAATGGAAACAAATGTGTAGCGAAGGCAAAAACTTAGAATGCATTAATGAACTCTATGCAGATAATGTAGTAAGCAAAGAAATGCCAGGAGGAGATATTTCTGGAAAACAAAATGTATGGAATAAAAATAAAGAGTGGTTAGAAAGTGTAAAAGGGTTTTATGCTAGCGAAATTAGTGAGCCAGTAGTCGCAGGAGATTTCTTTACAGCTAAAATGAGTTTTGATTGTACTTTTAAAGAAAGAGGTAGACAACAGATGGAAGAAGTTTGTGTTTATCAAGTTCAAGATGGTAAAATTGCAAGTGAGCAGTACTTTTATAATATGAATAAGTAAGTTTTTATAAAATATACTTACTAATAAAGCCTATTCCATATCTTGTAAAGATGGAATAGGTTCAGGGCAAACTCATGCTTTGCTAAATTCTCTTAAATTAAGAGTTATTCAGTACACTCTCATACTTTTACATTTAGAACTTTGTTCAAATAGTCTTGATCCCAAGCTGCTTTGAGTCTTTTTC
>Ga0114952_1000526_pt1 | contig 39679 bp, 21 predicted proteins | sample SidtaG_2_FD_87303 | JGI IMG/M metagenome (GOLD analysis project Ga0114952, IMG submission 87303) | Marine algal microbial communities from Sidmouth, United Kingdom - Sidmouth_Asex2 metaG | ecosystem: Host-associated > Algae > Red algae > Unclassified | place: Sidmouth, United Kingdom | collected...
CATCAACACATACTTGCAAGTATCCCATATTATTATTGCAATACATTTTACTAAGGTTCGTATTCGGCAATCTCAACAAGCCAAGTAAATTTCTGTTGGCATATAAAGTATTCAAATTTGGATTGTTTGACAAATCCAAAACCGTTAAACTATTCCCTGATCCTGTAAAGATATACAAGGCAATATTATTAGATAAATCAATACTTGATATTGCGTTATTCTTAATGTCTAGGTTAAATAATGTTGGATTATTACTGACGTCTATACTAGGCAAAAAATTATTAGAAACATTAACCGTATGTATATTTGAACAATGTGCTATATCTATGCTTGTTAGCAAATTTGTCCCCATTTGCAAATCAATTAATGCAGTACTGTTGGGAAATAATACACTATTAATTTGATTGTTAAAACAATGTAAAACCGTAAGTAAAGGGCTATTTGATATATTTAAACTGGTTATTTGATTATTTATACAACCTAAATCCTCTAAAGCTGGTGTATTTAGAACATTCAGACTTGTTAACTGATTATCCATACAGTCCAAATTTACTAAAAACAACATATTGGAAACATCTAAACTAGTTAATTGATTGTCTTTACAATAAAGGTTTACTAATCCCGTATTATTGGAAACATTTAAGCTACTTATTTGATTGTATTGGCATCCTAAAGTTCTTAATAATAGGTTATTAGAAACATCTAAACTAGTTAATTGATTAACAGCACAATATAGTATTTCCAAATTTGTATTGGAGGATAAATTAAGCGTAGTTAAACTATTATTTGTACAACTCAATTCAACCAAAGCTGTGTTACTTGAAAGGTCCAATGTTGTAAGTTGCGTATTATTAACATTCACCTTCTCTAAAAGTGTATTAGCTGTTAAATCAATCTGTGTGAGATAGTTATTATCTACTTCTAGTTCTTCCAAAGCAACAAATGCTGACAAACCTGTTAAGTCTCTTATATTGCGTTGTGTTAAATCTAAAACTTGAACTCCAGCAGCATCACTATTTAAGATTTGCCCATTGACCAATCCATCAGAATCTATGCCTAAAGCGATTAATCGTTGTTCAAAAGTTGTATCTGGAATCGCTGTTGTTTGTGCTTGAATAGAAGTATTATAAAACAGTAGGCATATTAGAATACCCAATAGTTGGAACGTTTTTGTTTGTGTTATTACTTTCATCATTTTATATTTTACAAGAGGTTCAATATAATGTTAATCGTGCTTTAGTGTTCATGAATGCACTAATTGATATTTCAAAGATACAGTATTGAAGAGCCTTTGTCGAACACAAAAAATGAATTTTGTCTGTTTTTTATTGTAACTTTATAAAGTGATAAAATCTAAATTAATACCTTCCTAAATTGCCCGTATTATACGAAACCCAAAGCCTATCAGAGGTAACTTTCTTCGATTTAAAGCAACTACAAAATTTATCAAATTCTTTATTTATATAAGCTTCCGATGATTTTTATTTTTAATTTCCAGACAAAAAATGTGTTTTACATTTCTATAATAAAAACATTTCAAAGAGCTAAAAATGAGATACTTAATTATTAAGTAAGCTAATTTTTGTATTATTTTGTCCATTTTTTAATGTAAAAAAATACTTGAATAGTAAAAATAGTATTACTTTTTTTGAGAACAAACAATTGCCTGCATTCCCCCAACAAGAATAACAAAATAGAACTTACTACTATCTCTAAATTAACAAGGAATATGAGATTTTTTTGATTAATGATCTAGATTCTTGAGCAGATCTCGAATGTATAGCAACACTCATTCCACCAAAATAAAAACAACCAACCCCTTAGATAAAAGAGGTTGGTTATAAAAAATTAAGCTCCTATAAGTAGATGCAAACAGAAGAAAGAAAACATCATTATTACTTTTTATTGAACGATAATTTTCCCTGCGGCAAGTGATACTCCATCGCCTTTCAAATAATAAATATAGATTCCTGGTTGTAGAATACCTCTACGCAATTGCACCTTATTATCATCATATTCTACATCAACAGGTACTGCTCGACCTCCCAAATCAAACACCAACAACTCTAAGCTTTCGTGTTGTACCTCTTTTACTTCTATAGTCGTAGCATATATAAATGGATTCGGATATACTTGTACATCTATATTGTTAACAAATATTTTATCCACTGCTACATCTATTTCTTCAAAATTTTCACCAACCGTATGCCAAGTTGTATTTGTAATAATTGGAGCATTAAAATCAAAATAGATTGCTGCAAAATTATTAATAACAGCCCCTACAGGGTTATTGGGTGCCTGTTCAATTCTATATCTAAAAAATCCATGAGACAAAGGTTCATTTACCAAGCTATCTGGTAATTTTATATCATAAAACATCACCTTTAGTACATTACCATTTACAATTGTCCATGTATAATTATGACTGCTTGCCCCCATTGTTAAGCTTCCAATATCAAGGTAAGGAGAAAGGGTGTCTAAAATAACAACATCGAATGCGGTATCCGTTCCTGTGTTTTGGAATCGGACCTTGTAGTCAATTGCGATATATTTATTGATATAATGATGTGTACTATCATAGCCCAAAGGCTGAGCTGACTTATCATTAGGATCATAAGAAGCTCTATTTTCTTGACAATCTCTAGCTATAGACGGATTACTGTTTCCGTTAGAAAATTGTGTTACAAAACCTGTATTAAACGAACCGTCAGATCGAGGATCACAGCCTTCTATTACCGAACTGGCGACAGGATCACCTAAAGCACTAGGGAAACCACTTTCTTGCTCCACATTAATTCGATAAGTTCTTCCTGTAAGAACAGGTTGAACAACCTGAACACTTCCTCCTCCTATCAACTGAAATGTTCCTTGGCGCATCATAATGTTATCTTCGAAAACATAATAAGTAGATGGCGTTGTCATTGCAGCTCCCAAGTTTCGAATTGTAAATTCGATAGAGTCATTATCACATTCTGACGTAACGTCCATTCTAGCACCTTGCCAATTAATAGCACAAAGACTATCTGGATAAATATGCGCTTCCGAACAATGTGTTTGCTCCACAATAGCAGCAGGTGTAACAACAACATTCATTGTAAAACTACCACAAACACCTACTCCAACATTCCCTATATTGAATCGATATGTACTCCCTAGTTGACTGACTACTGGAATACTTGTCCCTATAACATTCAAATCAGCATCTATATCTACTTCTACATAAGCGTTATTTGCCACTTCTGTCCCTCGATTACAATAAGAAATGGTATAGTTAGATCCTCCCCCTGCCCGTCGTATAAAAGGGGCAGAAATATCAACTTCTAGATAAGGACAGAAGGTCGTTGCCTCTACTCCTATATCTAGTGTTTGAACAACGGAATTGCTTATTGTGATCGTTTGATTACTTAAACAAGGTGTCCAATAATTAGAGGGAGAAACAAAGTTAACAGTATAGGTTCCTGTATCCAAATAAGCATCATAATGCCCATCATTATCAATTGTTGTAAAATAAGTTTTTGCTCCCCATTTACTAAACTCAACCAATTGATTCATCAACCCTTGTTCTAAAGTATCATTCGTACAGTTGCTATTACTATCTACATAAACACGTCCTTCTACTGCTTTAGGAAAGCAATATTCTGACATAATGGTTGTATTGTCGTATAAATAATAGGAAAAATTAGGATTTCCTGCAATATTCAGACAAACTCTTAGACCAGCAGGGTTGCCTAGTGTTTCTAAAGAACCAATATTACCACAACTTGTTAGGTTAAGGTGCAAAAGATTGTTGTTTCGACAGTGTACAATGGACATACTTTGGCTATTTCGATGCAAGTACAACTCTCTAAGTTGGTTGTTATTTGCATATAAATTACGCATATTTATGTTGGAACTCAAATCTAGATGAGTTAAGTGATTCCCTGCACATCTCAATTCGTACAAATTAACAAAGGCTTCTATTCCTTTTAAGCTACTTATGTTACTATTTTCCAAATTCAACACAGGTCTTGTTGCATCTGCCGTTAACATTTGACCATTGACGACCCCATCTGTATCAACTCCTAGTGCTATTAACTTTGCTTCAAAGTTAGGGTCTGGAATTGCTGTCACCTGTGCATTTAATGGCTTGCTCATAATCCCCAAGAACAACCATATAAGGAGATAAAAATAATTGTAATTTTTCATTTCTATTTTTTTTTATTTTTTTCAAAAATCAGGGAAACGATTTTGCTCTACAAATATAAAGCACTTAAGAAAATATATCGAACACAAAAAATTAATTTTGTCTGTTTTTTATTGTAACTTTATAATATGATAAAATCTAAATTAATACAGCTTTACACTTGTCTAGATCGTACCGAATTAGAAGCATTTCACAAGTGGTTAAAATCTCCACTTCATAACAGTGATACAGATTTAACGACGCTTTTTTTTTATATAAGTTCAAGAAGAGCTTTATCTAAAACTTCTATAGATAAAAAACGTGTTTTTAAACACCTTTTTCCAAAAGAATCTTACAAGGATTTAAAGTTAAGGCGTTTGATGTCTAAAGGAATCAAAAATTTAGAAAATTTTGTCCACTTTTGGATGTCAAAAAAAAATACTTTTGAGCAACAAAAAAATGTTGCTATCTTCTTAAGAACACACAATCAACCTCAACTAGCACAGCAACAATGGGCAAAAGGAAAAAAAGAACTGGGCTTACAGACTGAAAAAACACATTCCTATTACTATAAAAAGTATCAATTAGAGCAAGAACATTTTGAACAAGTTGCTACTCAATCGAGGATGCGCCCAACGAATCTTCAAGTTCTTGTAGATAATTTTTCGACAGCGTTTATTATAGAAAATTTACGGTATGCCTGTACGATCATTAGCCATAAGAATTTATACGCCACTAATTATACTATTCCACTCTTAGAGGAGATCCTAACTTTGTCCAATCAAATACCTTATATAGACATACCTGCTATACAACTCTACTATCAAGCTTACATGGCTTTGACGGTTCCAAATGATACCACCTACTTTGAGTTACTAAAACGCAATCTATTAAAGCATGAAACCTTATTACCAACCAAAGAAAGAAAAGATTTATATACGCTAGCGATCAACTACTGTATCCGACGTATTAATTCTGATGAGTCTCAAAAATTTATCCGCGAAGTATTTGAATTGTATAAGCATGGTTTAAAAAACAAAACCTTGCTAGACAATGGCGTGCTTAGCCGTTTTACTTATAAAAATATTGCTTCTGCTGGTTTGCGTTTAAAAGAGTATGATTGGATTGCTAATTACATTTCTACCTATGCCATTTATGTTGAGGCAGATTATAGAGAAAGTTACCAACATTATAATACGTCTAAATTATATTTTGCAAAAGGGGATTATAACCAAGCCATGCAACGATTGATTCAAGTAGAATACGATGATTTATTTCTCAACTTGGATGCTAAAACCATGTTGATGAAAATTTATTATGAAACACATAGTCACGATGCTTTAGATGCCTTTTTTCACAGCTTCACCATCTATCTTCAACGCAAAGAAATTATGGGTTATCATCGTGAAAACTACCTCAATATCATTCGTTTGACAAAGAAACTATTGGAACTACCCCCAAGAAACCCCAAAGCACGTCAACAACTACAAAACAGCATTGATTCTCTACAACCTTTAACTGAACGTGCTTGGCTATTGGAGCAATTGAGCAGAATTTAGAGCATATTGATATTTTTTGATTACTTTTGCTCCAAATCTTAATAGTATGAATGTCTTACTCTTTGCACCAGAATACCGCCCCAATCTTTCCTCTATGATTCGAAGTGCCGAATTTTATGGCTTGGATAAGGTCTATATTTATGATAAAAACAATCTGATGTTGCCACCTACGCACAGCAAAAAAGCAAGAGCAGATATGGCCCACATGGCAAAAGTTTGGACAGCTGGTGCCATTGACCACATTGAAATTATAAAAATAGAAGACATCAACAATTTTCTCTCCAATTATGAGGGTAGAAAAGTAGCTACTCTTGTAGACGAAAAAGCAAGGCACTTAAACGAGGTTCAATTTGAAGCAACTGATTTGCTAATTTTTGGAAGTGAAAAAGAAGGTTTGCCCTCAGAAGTCTTGCCTTTAATTAACCAAAGTGTGTACATTCCTGCAATTGGACACACCCCTTGCTTGAATGTTGCGGTTACCTTTGGTATCGTCTTGCATCAAGCCTTAAAAACCTTGGAAGCTTAAATATTCTGATTCATTAACAAGTTTTGTGTATAAAAAAAAAGGAGCGTTTAATTTCACAATCGTGAATCGGATATAAGTTTTAAGTAAAACTTGTGAATGAGCCAATATTCTTACAAACAATTCAATCATTTTTTTGTTATTTAAGCGGTAGTTAAAAATGGATTTTAACTGTCGTGCAATAAAGTTCGCAAACATGGATGACATGATTAAAGTTACGGTCATTGACCGTGAAGACAACAAACACGAATTAGAAGCTCCTACTGACATGAGCATGAATATGATGGAGTTCTGTAAAGCTGCGGAACTGCCAGTTGAAGGTACTTGTGGAGGAATGGCGCTTTGTGCCAGTTGCCATATGTACGTAGAAAGTGACCATGAACTAATGGAGCCTTCTGATGACGAAGAAGATATGTTAGATCAAGCCTTTTTTGTAGAAGACAATAGTCGTTTAGGTTGTCAGATAAAACTTCACAACGATTTGGATGGTTTGGTAGTTCGGTTAGCTCCTGTTAGCGAATAGCTTGCACCAATTTATATTAATCACTGATGTCAATCATAATTATAACAACAAAACAATGCCAGTAACACTTCAAGAAGGAGATAAAGCACCTAATTTCAAAGGCTTAGATCAAAATGACAATACCGTTCAATTAGCGGATTTTAAAGGTAAAAGTTTAATTCTTTATTTTTACCCCAAAGACAACACCCCTGGCTGCACCAAAGAAGCTTGCAACCTAAGAGATAACTACGATTATTGGTTGAAAAAAGACTATGCGGTAGTTGGTGTAAGTCCTGACAATGCAGCCTCTCATCAAAAGTTTATTGAAAAATATGACTTGCCATTCCCTTTGATTGCAGATACAGACCAATCTGTAATGGAAGCTTATGGGACTTGGGGCGAAAAAAATATGTATGGGAATATAAAAATGGGTGTTTTAAGAACCACCTTTGTAATTGATGCTGATGGTGTTATCACTAAAGTATTTAAGCGACCTAAAAACGATGCTCATACGGAACAAATTACTCAAGCATTAGAAAAATTAGGTAAGCTATAATGAAAACAGATTATATTCAACAGCTAAGAGAGAACTTAGGGCAACCAATGAGCGAATATCTTCCTGGTTTTGGTGCTTGGCTCAATGGAGCCGTGACAGCCGTTAACGATGAAGGAGATATAAAAATTGATTTTAAAGTGCGTGAAAATATGCTCAATCCAATGGGAGCGATTCACGGGGGAGCCGTTGCAGCCATTATTGATGAAGTTTTAGGCTTTCAGATTTTTCTAAAAAGCGATCCTGATGCTGCTTATGTCTCAATGACTATGAACGTAGATTTTTTAAAAGCGGCTAAAGTTGGTGACATCATTACTGGCATTCCTAAAGTTGTCCGAATTGGAAGGCGTACCGCAAACGTCCGTTGTGTCCTACAGAATCAAAATGGTCAATTAGTTGCACAAGCAGTTTCTAACTTTATGCGGATTGTGTAGTTTTTTTTGTCTGCTAATAAAGAAGTCGGATACAATTCAGATAAATTGTATCCGACTTAAAAACATACGCTAAGTCGCTTATTTTTCTTGTTCTATCCCTAATTTACTTTAAGGCTTTTCTTGTTCTTCACTTTACTAGAATCCCAAATCGTATAGCCTAAGTAAATAGTAGTTCCTATATTTTTAAAATATACCGTTTCTTGAGTACTGAAATTTGTATAATCTTCAAAATCATTTAAACCTAAGTGAAACCTAGCTCCAAAACTGAATCGTTTATATTTTCCTTCTATGCCTAATAAAAGCCCTACATAGTACCTAGTTTTTCCTCTTCTTCCAAGAACTTCTACACTTCCTACATTCGATATACTCACGCCTGCTTCGCCACCTCCTTCTATAACCAAAGATAAATCTTTAGAAAAGTTTTTTTGGTACCCAAATAAGACTGGAACAGTTAGATACATATAAGCAATATCCAAGCCCCAGAAATCATTGGATCCTAGAGAAAGTACCGACAAACCTGTTGATAGCCTAAATGATTGATGATTATACTCATATTTTGCACCTATATTTCCTGCATGAAAGAAGGGATAAGTAGGTTTATAAGAATCCGAGTTTAAGGCTGCTTTGCTGCCCACTTTGTACAAAGTAGAAAAAGTCCAGCCTCCTGTCACTGAGATACTGTGTTGAGCTGAAAGAAAGTTGCTACTGAAAGCAAACAATAGTATTAAAATTGTATTTTTCATTGTCTTTTTTTTATCAAAATAATCAATATAAAAATCGCATACCATTCAATAAATAAACAATATGCGATTTGAAATTATACGCCAAATAGTTTATTGCCTTTTTTTTGTCTCTAATTTCTTTTCCTTTTTTTGTTTTGCTTTACTAGAATCCCAAATCGTATAGCCTAAGTAAATGGTGCTGCCTATATGTTTGAAATATAAAGTTTCCTCATTTCTTGAAAAGGTATGATCTTCAAAGTCATTTAAGCCTAAGTGAAACCTAGCTCCAAAACTGAAGCGTTTATATTTTCCTTCTACGCCAAATAAGAGTCCTACATAGTATCTTGTTTTCCCTCGCCTGCCAAGTACTTCCACACTTCCTACTCTTGACACACTCACTCCTACTTCACCACCTCCTTCTATAACAAGAGATAGATTTTCAGAAAAAGTTGTTTTGTACCCAAATAAGACTGGAACTGTTAGATACATATAGGCAATGTCCCCATCTTTAGAGAAGTAACCGTTAGCACCTAAAGAAAGCAACGACAAACCCGTTGACAGTCTAAATGACTGATGAGTATATTCGTATTTTGCGTTTATATTTCCTGCATGAAATAAAGAAAAATTATACAAACCATAGAATGCATCCGCTTTGAATGCTTCTTCATTACCCACTTTATACAAAGTAGAAAAGGTCCAGCCTCCTGTGACAGAGATACTATGCTGCGCTGAAAGAATACTATTGTAAAAAATTAATAATAGTACTAAAATAATATTTTTCATTGTCTTTTTTTAAAGGTCATCAAAGTTGACAGGACATCCACTCCATACAATTTGCATTCTCAAAGAAGATATATTATCGTTTATAGTAGTGCAAAATAATCCTCCAAAATGGTCAATTGTTAAATCATTGTAACAAGGAATAATGTAGCCATTATTCCAATCACTCTTATTTATTATTTTAGTAAATTTTTGACAGTTTCCTTGTGTAAAAAAACCATCTTTATAAGCAGCATATTTTACTGCATCAGCTCCTGGTTGAAAATTAAAACAGAAAGAAGAAATACAATCCTCCCAAGACTGGTTGTTTTGTCTATAATTCCAATCTAAGTTTGCAGCCGCATAAGTCCAGTTGCAATCCCATGCTCCATGTATCCAAAACCAAACATTAGGTTCCGTTTCTAGATTAAACATGTCACCATTTTGAATGGCATCTTCCCACAACCGCCAAGAATTATTATTTCTGCTTCTATCTCTACCTTCTCCTAATTTCCCCATAAAAGACGCTAAGTCTCTAGGAGGTGTCCCCACTATCTTGAATTCGCTATAGATATTGTCGATTGCCGTTTTTACTTCTGCATAGATTTGAGAGTCATTGTAATTGATGTCTACGCCATAACGCTCAATCAATTGGTCTCTTAATAAGTCGGTGGCGTGTCCAACTTGAAATTGTCGTCCGACTTTTTGATCTATATGTTCTTCATAATATTTGTAGCCTTCCATTTCGGAATTAAACAAATGTGTTTCCTCTTCTCTACTAGAGAACGAAAAAGCCGTGACATCTGATTGCTCTGCAACCAAACTTTCCAACAAAGTACTTTCTTCGTTGGGTATAAATTGTTCATTTTTGTCAAATAAGATTTTGTATTCTTTCTCATTATACACAAATACTTTTTCGGTGGTATTTTCGGAAGTTTGACTTTGGGTGTCTCGTACTTCTTGTTCTTTAGAACAGGAAAAAATCAGAAGGGCACAGAGAAATAATACGATTGAATTTAAAATGGAGTGTTTCATAATTTTATAATTAAGTTTATTTATTGAAATAATTATTTCAATAAACTTAGCTAAAAATTACTTAAAAAACACCATTAAACAACAATTGATTCAAAACAGAAACAGTTACAAAAAACAATTACTCATATTTACGTTTCAAAGCTTCAAACTCTTCGACAGAATAAATATTAGAAAGTCGCTCCACTTCCGTTCCTTCTACTCCTGCTGTTTTAGTTTCCTTGTACACCAAACCAATTCCTTTCGCATACACTTCAATCGTCGCTTTTTTCTGATTCCAAAAACCACCACCTTCTGTATTCTCAATGTCATATAAATCCGTTGCTGTAAAGGCAATTGCCTCCAGCCTGTCTCCATCTTCATGTGGAGATTCTTTGCCCTTATAAGTATAAGACATTTTTTTACTAAATTTTCGATCTCGAACTAACTTCACGGTCAAAAAATCAGGTGGAAGTTTCATTTCACAAACAAATCGATAGGCCATTGCAGAGTCTAAAGAGGCATAAAAGGGGTACACTACATTTTGACTTACCTCATTAGGGTATTCTTTCAAAGCTTGGCTTAAACTATCCAATATTAGAAACGTATACTCTTGTGTAATAACCCCGTCATTAATAATCCACTCTTTGATTTGTTGGTTTTGTTGAAAATTGGGCGCATAATACTTTGAGATTAAATAAACATTTCCATCTGCGGTGAGTTCTTTTTGCAAAGATAAGTAATGCGATAGGTAAGTTTGCCCTTCATTTTCGAGCACATATTCATATATTTTTTCTTCTGATAAAGATTCAACGGGATAATAATAATCTTTGGTATAGAACGTGTTCTTATCCACTTCTTGAACAGGTTGTCTGGTGTCTTGAGTTGTTTCTCTAGGTTGACAACTAAACATAAATAGTAATAAGAAACAACTAATAAGGTATCGCATAAATGTTTTTTTTGAATACTCCAATAGAAAAAACTAGCTTGTCCATTAGACAAATAAGGCAAGCTGTTCGTTAAAATTACGACTTAAGTGCCAAAAAGGCGATAAAAATTTAGAGTTTTTGCCAATATGGCATATATAATACGGATGGAATAAAATGTGATAGCAAAATTAAATGTTATATTTGCTGTAATGTTGAGTAAGTAGTTCTTTTTGTCTTTTAATTATTAGAAAACACAAGACTCAACATCCTTATAAAAGAAGATTATTCATTTTAAGTAATTGATAACAATAACCCTTGACAATTGCTTCATAAACTAAAGAAAACATGTTTGGTTTTTTAAAGAAACTATTTGGTGATAAATACGATCGTGATATTAAAACGATTCTACCTATTGTAGAAAATATTAAACAAGAGTATGCAAAATTAGCGGATGTTTCTAACGATGTATTGCGAAGCAAAACCCTCGATTTTAGAAATCGTATTGCAGAACATCTAAAAACCATTGACAGTGAAATCACAGCACTACAGGCTACTATTGATGCAACAGAAGATGTTCTAAAAAAACAAGAGTTATTTGCAGAAATAGATGCTCTAAATAAAGAAAGAGACGAAGAAATAGAAGTTGTTTTAAACGAAGTTTTACCAGAAGCATTTGCCGTTGTGAAAGAAACAGCGCGTCGTTTTTCGGAAAACGAATCTTTGGAAGTTTCCGCTACAGAAATGGATCGAGAATTAGCGGCAAAACAAGCTGCTAGTCCAAAACCTTTTGTAATTATTGAAGGTGAAAAAGCTATTTGGAAAAATTCTTGGATGGCTGCGGGAAGTGAAGTTTCTTGGAACATGATTCACTATGATGTACAGTTGATTGGTGGTATTGTTTTACATCAAGGAAAAATTGCAGAGATGGCAACAGGGGAAGGAAAAACCTTGGTATCTACTTTGCCTGCTTATTTGAATGGTTTGGCTGGAGAAGGTGTTCACCTAATTACAGTGAATGATTACTTGGCAAAACGGGATGCTGAATGGATGGCTCCTATCCACAACTTTTTGCAATTAACAGTAGATTGCATTGACAAATATAGACCACATTCACCAGAACGTAAAAAAGCCTATCGTGCGGATATTACTTATGGTACTAACAATGAATTTGGATTTGATTACTTGCGTGATAATATGGCCCACAAGCCTGATGAAATTGTACAACGCAAGTTCCACTTTACAATGATTGATGAGGTCGATTCGGTTTTGATTGACGATGCTCGTACGCCTTTGATTATCTCTGGTCCAACAGCACAAGACAATCGTGAAGAATTATTTACGGCTCTAAAACCTGCCGTTCAGCAATTAGAAGCTGTTCAGCGTAAATTGGTTGGAGAATTGTTGCGGGAAGCAAAACGATTGATCGCAGAAGGAAACACAAGCCCAGAAGAAGGCGGTGGTGGATTGGCTTTATTCCGTGCTTATCGTGGATTGCCAAAGCACCGTGCTTTGATTAAGTATCTCAGTGAGCCAGGGGTGATGTTGATTATGCAAAAGACAGAAAATTTCTATATGTCTGAGCAATCTAAGCATATGCCCAAAGCGGATGCTCCTTTGTACTTTGTTATTGAAGAGAAAAATAGAAGCGTTGAGTTAACAGACAATGGACGTATCTTATTAGGAAAAGGGGCAGGTGACGATAGTTTATTCGTTATGGAAGATATTGGAACTGTTTTAACTGATATTGATCAATTACCAGGTTTGAGCCAAGAGGAAATCGTTGCTAAAAAAGATGAAGCTTTAGCAGGATTTCAAGTTAAAAATGAACGCCTACACGCTTTACGTCAGCTACTAAAAGCCTATACCTTATTCCATAGAGAGGACGAATATGTAGTCATGAACAATGAAGTAAAAATTGTCGATGAGCAAACGGGTCGTATTATGGACGGTCGTCGTTTCTCTGATGGTTTGCATCAAGCTTTGGAAGCTAAGGAGAGTGTTAAAATTGAAAAAACAACGCAAACTTATGCTACTGTTACGCTACAAAATTTCTTCCGTATGTACCACAAATTAGCGGGTATGACGGGTACAGCCGAAACAGAGGCACAAGAGCTTTGGAACATCTACAAATTGGATGTAGTGGTTATTCCAACCAATCGTCCTATTGTTCGTGATGATAGAAATGACTTGGTTTATAAAACAGAACGGGAGAAAATCAATGCCATTATTAATGATGTAGTTGAATTGACTAAGAATGGGCAACCTGTATTGGTCGGTACTACCTCTGTTCAACAATCTGAGATGTTGAGTCGTTTGCTGCAATTGCGTAAAATTGAGCACAATGTTTTGAATGCAAAACAACATGCCCGTGAAGCAGATGTTGTTGCAGAGGCTGGACAAGCTGGTCAAGTAACGATTGCTACCAATATGGCTGGTCGTGGTACCGATATCAAGATTTCTGAGGAAGTTAAAAAAGCGGGTGGTTTGGCAATTATTGGTACAGAACGTCATGACTCTCGACGAGTAGATAGACAGTTACGTGGTCGTGCTGGTCGTCAAGGAGATGTGGGTATGTCTCAATTTTATGTTTCTTTAGAAGATAAATTGATGCGTTTGTTTGGTTCTGAACGTATTTCTAAATTGATGGACAGTATGGGACATCAAGAAGGGGAAGCACTACAACACAAAATGATTACCAATGCTATTGAACGTGCACAAAAACGTATTGAAGAAAATAACTTTGGAGTTCGTAAACGTCTATTGGAATATGATGACGTAATGAACATTCAAAGAGAATCTATTTATAAAAAACGTAACAATGCCTTGTATGGCGAGCGTTTGGCAATTGATTTGAACGATATGTTTGATCAAGTAGCAGTTTCTTTAGTCTCTCAACATAAGGTTAACAACGATTATACTGGTTTTACACAAGATATAATCCGTTATTATGGCTTTGAAACTACTATCTCTGAAACTGAATTTAAGAAAGAGACTGTTTTAGATAAGCTGATGGACAAATTATACAATCAAGCAGCTAGAACTTACAAATCTAAATTTGTAGATATTGCTCAACGTTTGATGCCAATTATTAATCGTGTTTATAATGATCCAAATACAAATTATCTAAAAATTGGGATTCCTTTTACAGATGGTACCAAAGGAATGGAAATTGGTGCAGACTTAAAAGCTGCGGTTGGTTCTAATGGAAAATCTTTGGTGAATGACATTGAAAAGTCAATTACGTTAGGTTTGATTGATAATGCATGGAAAGAGCACCTTCGTGATTTGGATGAATTAAAAGACCAAACACAATCGGCTTCTTTTGAGCAAAAAGATCCTTTGGTTATTTACAAAATTCAAGCTTCTAAATTATATGAGTTATTCTTAGATAGAATCAGTAAGGAAATTACTAGTTTCTTATTCAAAGGGGATGTTCCTGTTCACGAGTCTGAGGACATACAAGAGGCGCAAGAAATTGAAATAGACAACGAAGATTTGCAAACCAATATTGAGGCGCAAAAAGAAGCAGAAAATCAACAACGTCGTGCTGCTAACAATGCAAATGGTACGCAAACTATTGAAAAGGTTCAGACGTTCAAACGCGATACTGAAAAAGTAAAACGCAATGATCCTTGTCCTTGTGGAAGTGGCAAAAAATTCAAGCAGTGTCATGGTAAGAAGTAAATAAATACTTCTTTAAAGTATATTTAGAAAGCGACCTTTTTCATTAAAAAAGGTCGCTTTTTTTATGCTTGAACTTTTAGTCGATTACTTAACTTGCATTTTTTGATGCAAAAGAATCGTTATACAGATTTAGATGATATTCTAAAAACTTATTTTGAAGAACAAGGTTATGAATATGGTACGCTTGATAATTTTAAATCAAAAACACTTCCACTGTATCATAAAATAGAGCAGCTTCTTGAGCTTACTATTGAGGAGGAATTTGAACAAGAATAACCTATTGACAATTTAATTTTTATAGTTTATATTTGAGGTTGTTAAAACAAAGGTAATGTGTTCTTTGGTTTTAACAATCCTTTTTTTTATTCCTAATTAATTATCCAATTCCCCACAAAAAACACAAATGAAACAAACATTTTTTGATGATGAAAAACTCTGGCAAATTACACTCGCTGGAACGACTTTCACTACTGCTTATGGAAAAACATATAATAGTGATTCTTTAAGAGAAACGACGAAGTCCTTTGACTCCGAAGAAAAAGCCAGCAAAGAAGCAGAAAAATTAATTGCTAAAAAGGTAAAAAGTGGTTATCAAAAACTCCGTTTTAACTTAGACGCCCCTCTAGAACATTTATGCAGTTTACAAACAGCACAAGATCAAAACGCAACTACATTATCTATTAATGAAGATTGCTCAGAGGCATTTATCGAATAGGTTTGTAAGATAATTACGCTTAAGGACTTAACCATTAGTGCAAAAACTAGTTTACCTGTTCACATTGGACAGTTAAAAAATTTGGAACGTTTAAAAATAAGAGGCAAGGGTTTAAACTATATTCCTGAAGAAATTGGACAACTTACTCAACTTCAACGCTTAAACATAGATCACACCGAATCTCTAATAACCATCCCTAATTCGATTGGTCATCTAAGTCAATTAAAAAAACTGTCTATTAATGGCACCAGTATTAGCAAACTTCCTGATAGTATTGGGCAGCTCCAAGAATTAGAAGAGCTTAACGTTAAGATTAACCGACAACTAAGGTATTTCCCATCAAGTATTGGAACATTAAAAGCTCTAAAAAAATTAGTAATAAAGGGTCTTTATGACAAATATAGCGCTACACCGAATACAATTCCAGTAGTTTTCCCTGATGAAATTGGTCTATTATCAAATCTTGAAGAACTTAACCTAGATTCTAATAATTTAAAGACACTCCCTGTTAGTATTGGGCAATTAAAAAAACTGACAGAATTATCATTAGACTACAATAATTTTCAAGAAATTCCTAATGGAATTTTTCAATTGTCCAACCTTCAAGAACTCAATTTATACTCTTCTCCCATCTCCTATATTCCGATACAATTTTGTTTATTAAAGCAATTAGATGAGTTTAGTTTTTCCTATCATAGTGGTGAGATTAAAAACGTTCCTAGTGATGTTTTAGAGAATGACGATGTTAAGTCTATCCAAGACTACTTAATTAAAAACACAGATATAGAAACCGTAGACGAAGCAGACAGGCAATTAATAGCAGAGTTAAGAAGCACACTTAAAAAAAATACGAGCAAGCAACTAGAGATGCCTATTCCTCCAAGTAATAAAGAGGCTTTGCTATTGGCTCGAAAAGAACAACTAGAGGCGTTTCACCAAAATGTTAAAGGACGTGCTTATTCCAGTACAACTACAAAGCGATTAGAAGAATTGAGTGCTTATTTACAAGGGGCCATTTCTACTGTTCCAATCGCTCATGTTGATGACGATTATTATTTTGGTGTAATTTGTAATCTCTTAAATCCTATCAAAAATTGGGATTTTATCGACGATAGAATCATTGCCTTCATTAGCCAACCTGCTTTTTATTATCGAAAAGGAAAGCATTATAGTGGTTATTATGAAGCATTTGCCAAATATATTGAAATACAAATTGATGAAAACCCACAGCATAAGAGTTTATACCTTGATATTGTTCATGCAGTAGCCGTTTATGGTTTGGATGAATTGACTTTGTTAACGGGTGTATTGGATGAATTGCGTTATTTGCCTTTATTAAAAGAAGATAAGACAGTTACTTCTTTTGGGCAATACTTGTTGGATTATTTTGAGCAAAAACCAACTGAATTAATTGACTTAATAATAGAACACAGCCACTCTACTCGATTTGTAAAATTAATGGTGCTGCACAACGAGGCAGGCTTAAAGCCTTATATACCACAATTCATTAAGATCAACGAGTATAAAGGTTCTGACGGAAACAAGCACATTCCTTTTAAGGCTCTGGATGTTTTGTGCACTGCAAATCCTACTTACAAGAGCCTAATACTAGACTTATTACCACAAACAGATTGCGTTTCTTGTACGATGGAGTCTTATCGTATTTTGTATACTAATTTCAAGGAAGAATATAAAGAAGCAACCCTAGAGAAAATAAAAGAAACCTTAATCTATATTTCTACTAAAAGAAACGAAGAAGATTGGTATCATTTTGACTGGTCCATTAGAACAAATCAGTGGCGAGAGGTTATTGCATCGTTTATCGATTGGGCTTGTGAAAATTTTGGAGAGGAGATAAAACAGCCTTTATTTGAATATGTGGAAAACACCCATATCCTTGATTTAGAAGTCATCAAAGTTGCCGTAAAACATTTTGGTCAAGATGCCATAGACATTGCTGGAGAGGCATTGCACATGATAATTAATGATAATTCTATCGCTAGTCATTTCAAAAGTGCATTTTCTATTTTAGCCAATTTAGATTATTCCAAGTATTATGACAAAGTATGGGAAATTGCTCAATCTAAATATACAGAAGTAGCTGATACAGCTTGCATTGCTTTGAGCCAACAAGATGCCACTATAATTATTCCTACGGCAACAAAATTGTTGTCCTCTAAGTCTATTCCTGCTCGACGAGCAGGTGTTTTTACATTAGCTTTAATAAATACTACAGAGACACTTGCTTTAATTACACCACTTTTATTGTCTGAAAAGAATGAGGATACTAGAAATATCATTGTTCGAGTTTTGATGGAAACATCTACACCGATTTCAATAGTAGAAGCACAAGAACGTGTTGCTAATGCTGCTTCTAGAGGCAAACTTAGTAAACCCATTGCAAAATGGTTGAACGAAAACAGCTTGCCTGCTTTGCATTGGCGAGACAAAAGCACGTTGACAACCAAAGAAGTACGTTTCCTTCTTTATAGGCAAAAAAGTGCTGATAGTATCGAGTTGGATTTTGAAGCTAGAGAAGTCTTTGAGCTCATTGACCCTAAAACAAGTGGAGCTTTTGCAAAAGCTCTTTGGGCTTTGATGCAAAAAAATGGCGGTGCAAAAGCCAAGAATCGTTTTGTAATGGCAGTTATTGGGGCATTGGGAGATCAACAATTGATAGAACCACTTTATATGGAATCGACCAGTGGTAAAAATCTCAATACTTGTACGATGTTAGGCTTAATAAATACTTTAGAGGCAGCTCGTGCATTAGATAAAATCATGCAATTCTTTAAGGTTAAATATCCAAATGTTCGGGGAGCTGCTGCTGCTGCCTTTGAGTCTATTGGCAATTCTATGCAGTTGAGTACTTTTGAATTATCAGACAAAATATTGCCTGATTTGGATTTTGAAAACTTAGAAAGGAAGGTTCAAGTAGGAACAGATATCTATACTGCTTTTATTACTAATAATTTAAAACTTGCTTATGAAGTCCTGCTGGTAAGGTGGTTAAAAGTTTGTCTAAAGCAGATAAATCGGTCAAAGATGCTTTAAAAAAATTGGGGCAAATACTCAAAGATGCCGTCAAACAATTTACACCAAATCTAGAATTTTATTTGGTTACACAACGAGCTTGGACAGGTAAAGATTGGTCTGCATTTTTCTTAAGTAATCCAATTGCTTTTGCTGCTGCACAAAACTTTGTTTGGCAATCTTATGACACTAACAATACTGCAAAAGAGACATTTATGGTTACTGCTGAACAACTATTGATCAATCATCAAGGACAAACAATTCCTTTGGATAACAATACTCTGATTCGCTTGGCGCATCCAATCTTAATGGGTCCCAAAGAACTAAATGATTGGAAAACTTACACAAGTCAACAAAAAATAAAGCCTCCTTTTGCTCAATTGGATCGTCCTATCATTACGGTAGCTTTGACATTACAAGATAAAACAATGGACTATCAGTATCGTGATGTTGAATTAGATGGTGCTCGTTTTAAATCTAGGGCGACTAAAAAAGGTTGGAAACGAGGGGCTGTTGTTGATGCTGGAGAAATATCTTCTTTTCAGAAAATCTACCCAACTATTGGTATCCAAGCAATCATAAAAACAAGTAACCTTAATGTACAAGCCTATGATGATGATAATGCTGTGCTTCATGAGTTCTACTTTGTTCAATTAGGTAGTATTGAGCAAGGAAGTTACACTTATGATGAACCTAGACAGGAATCCGACTCTCGTTTAATTCCTTTTGGAAAGGTACCTCCTATTGTTTATTCAGAAACTATTGCAGATTTGCAAGCAATAACCGCTAGTTAAAATTTAATTGTAATTGGTCGTCAGATCAAAAATCCGCTTTGGCTTCAGTCTTTTAACTTTAAAAATTACTTAAAAGGCAAAGTAGCTCAACCGCTTTCAGAATAAGCATTTCAAGTATTTTTATATTTCTTAAAATTCATCTTAAAGATTACTTCAAAAAAAACTTGGCATCCTTTTGGAATTATACAGAACAGATGAAACAATAAAAAACAATTTTAGAGCCGTCTGATTTATAAATAAAAAAAACTGCTCCGCTTAAAAAACACACGAGATATGAAAAAGGATAAATTTGTATCAGAGAAAGAGGAAGAAAACAAAAAAAGAGGTTTATTAATTACTTTTTTTGTACATGCAGTAGTATTGTGTTTAGCCATTCTTCCTTTAATGGGAGCCATTCAAAATGTTGAATTAGCAGATAATACCGTTGAATTTACAGACTTTGATGATATTATAATCGAAGAGCCTGATGTTCAATTTGTTGATAATGTCGATGATAAAGCTCGTAAGAATGAATCGAATGAGCCAAGTGAAACAAAAGAAGAGGAACCTACTCCTGAGCCAACACCTGCTCCTGAGCCATTGCCAGAACCAACACCTGTGGAAACAGTAGAAGATGATGAAGCTCCTGTAGTAACGCCTGCTGAAACGCCAAACGATAAGGACGTTCAGTTTGATGAAGTGCCTCCAAAGGTAGATCCTAAGTCAGATCCTAAACCAACACCTTCTAAGCCTTCTGGTAGTGCTTCTGACAAAAACAAACCTGGTGGAAATGCCACTAACAATACAGATGCAAGTGGTGACGGTGGTGATGATGATAATTTACAAGAAGGTGTTTTTGGACGTAAAGTAATGAAACGTCCTAATATCAAAGGCTTGACAAAAACGAAAGGTAAAATTGCTATCAAAGTTTGTGTGAGTCAAGAAGGAACTGTTATTGCAACTAAGTATTTGCAAAAATCATCCACTATCAACGAAGCTAAATTAATTGCTTCTGCCATGCGTGCCGCTAGACGTTACAAATTTGATGTAGATTATACCGCTCCTAAAAAACAATGGGGTAAATTAACCTTTGTCTTTGATATTTAAATTCCGTAACACCCAAAGTAAGATGACAGACATTTCAAAAGTGCCTGTCATCTTACTTAAGGTTAACCTCCTAAAAAACGTACGTAAACCCTCCATAATACCGACGCCCAACAGTAGAATTCCAAAATAGTCCACCGTCAAAGTCTTGGTCAAAAGGTTGATCTCCACTAATATGTGTTAATGGCTGTACTTCATCTAAAATATTATCAATTCCAACATAGAAGATAAAATTTTTCCATTTTGTCTGTTTTTTTATCCAAGCATAAAAAGGAAAATTTAACTTCATGTCCCAACGAGAAACACTAGGTGATTCCAAAGAATAAGCCGTCCCTCCAATTGTTTTGACAGAGACATTGGGTAGGCGTTGAGGTCCATACCAGTGAAATTGACTAGTTATGTCACAAATGTAAACATTTCGAATCATCAAACGATAGTCTAAAGCTAACAAGAGATTGTGCATCGAATAAAGTGGCTCTCGAACATACTGATTGTTAATGGTAGAATTGATAAAATCTAGTCGATAATCTATGTTTAAGCCGATTTGAGGTTTTGACAATCGGATTTGAGCATCTAGCTCAAAGGATAATTTTTCAGCTCTTCCATCTTGATTATGAAAAGACATTGCATAGGCATCGCTGTCCAAATCTAGAATGATTTTGTTCTGATAAATAGTGTGATAGACTTGCAAATTTAAGGACGTATAAAAATCTAAGCCCAAATTTAACCAAGTTCCGTAATTAACAGAAGCGCCATAATACCATGCCCGTTCAGGCAATAAAGGCTCAGCAACTTTCACAGAACGATTGCTGATTAAAAACTGTGCATTCTCACTTAAAACATTGGCATAACGCATTCCTGAACCACCAAAAACAGTTGCACTCAAAGACTTTAAAATCGTGGCATCGAATCGAAGGTGTGGCACAAAAATCCACCGCGCCAAATTGTGATGTGCTACATTAACTCGGGTAGACAATTTAAATTTCTTTCCAAAAAAGGTTTCATAACCAACGTAGCCACCACCAAAAGATTCTTTGCGCTCCAATGTTAAGCTATCCAAACTCTCTTCGATCGTTTGATAACGATAATTTAAGCCAAATTGAAATAAATCAAAGCCATTTTCTAGTCGATAACTGTACTGCGCTTTGGCATCCACACTCCACTCTTTTCCTTTATATTCTTGCAAACCATAGTAACTATTTTGTGTGTCATCTACTATTCTGAAATTAATTAGAAGCATATCTTTGCTCCTTGTTGCTATAAAATTAGAAGATTCTCCAACAAAATGAGTTACTCCAATTCCATTTCCATAGGCATTTGTAGTCTGATAATCTCTTGCTTTATTAAAGTTAATTTGCCCCCCTTGTGTCTCCATTCCCAAAAACCAAATTGTATTAACAGAAGTAAAATTCTTGAGATAAACAGACCAAGAGTTGTGCAAAAAAATACGTTTTTTGAGGTCTAAATCTAGATAATTATCTTGGTTGGTATCGTTTCGTTGGTTTCCCCAATGACCGTTTACACTCAGTTCTCCAGTAACTTTTTTGAAATCCATCTTCCCTCGAAAACTAAAATCCAACTCCCCTAAACTAGAGCCTTTAAAATCTAACCAAAAAGACTTGTTGTTCAAAAAACTAAACTTCGGTTTAACCGCTCCAAAAAGCCCTTGTATATCTTCCAAAGCATTGGTTCTTTGATATTCTAAAATCCAGTTGGCAGGAATATTTCGAAAGGCAATAAACTTTCCAATCCCTGTTTCATCAAATAATTTAGTCCGTTGAACGCTTCTTCCAAGGTAATAACGAATGTAGACATCTTCGCCCAACGATTGCGCGATACTAGTAGTGCTAGTTAGTATAAAAATTAATAATAATAATTGCTTCATGTAGTGGATTTGGTGCGTTAGTTTTTGATAAAAATCGTCTAAATAGATTCAGACGGTTAATTTATCTGAACTTTTGTGCCTGCTGACCAATACTTGTATTCTTCTCCATAATACAAATACGTTGTATTGGCTGGTGCAGTATAATGCCCTGGTACTTCTGTTTTCAAATCTAATGAAAGCCTTTTAGTTTCCTCACCATCCAATTCTCTATAGTACAATATTAAGTAATTATCTTTCAATTCATAAAAAGCAAATCGTTGTTTCTCTTGTAAATCTTTTAACTGCCAAGCTTGAACAGATAAGCCAGCGGGAATACCAATCAAAGCCATGGTAGAAGGAAGGGCTTTTGTAGTTGTGTTTTGAACGGCTATTTCTAAGCGCAGCGTTTCTCCCATTTTAACGTGCTGTTTACCAAAATAACTGTTTAAAACAAGTGGACATTGTGCAGCACTTTGAGGCAACTTAGAGGTCCAAGCAACATCAAAACTATAGGGCAAACCTTGTGTAGTTGCATCAAATTTTATACTTACAATATTTTGACCTTCTACAAAATATTGGTGCAAATTGTCTATTATCAAGCCTCCTTTTTGATTTTTTTTATACGCTGTGTTCCAAACCATTGTTCCATTAATTATCACCTTAATATTTTTATCTTCTTGTTGCTTAATGACGCTACCTGCATAAGCACTCAATACTTTTAGTGCCATCACTGTAGACTGTGTGGAGCCAAAGCGCCCATACTGTCGTTTGCTTAATAGATGTTCTATTATTTTTATTAATAAGCTTTCTTCTCTTTGTTCTGATTTTAACATTGCTAAAGCGGCAAAAGACAAGGTTTCTATATTCAGTGCATTACCATAAGAATAGGTTACCGTAGACTCTGCACGAACATTTTCTAAGCCTACTTTTTCAATCATATCTTGGATGTTTTTCAATAAATTTTCTGCTCGTTCTTGATTTCCCAAATTAAAATGTGTTAGGGCAGCCAAACTCATTCGATACAAATCTTCACTAGCAATTGCTTCTTTGGTCATGGCTTCTACTTCTTTTTGAATGCCTTTGGTATTTACTTCTGATAATGCCCAAGTAATATAGGCATTAAACAAAGCAGGTTTATTGCCACTAAAGCCGTATTTGCCTACATTCTGTTCAAAGCCTCCCTTTCCATCTCTTCGACTCATCAAATATTCTTGTGTGCGTTTGATTATAGAAGTTTCAACGCCAGAATAAACCACTTGCATATCTTTAAACTGTACCAAACCATAAGCTGTTAAGCCCTCATGCGCTGGTGCTCGTCCATACCACTCAAAACCACCTCCACTAATTTCATAAGCTGTTAATTTGTTATAACCTATTTCTAGATAACCTAACGCTTTTTGTCGAACATCTGCATTCAAGTCACCTGTTTGTTTCATCAATTGCAAGGCTAAAATATTTGGATAATTACTAGAAGAAACTTGCTCAAAACAACCACTAGGTGAACTTAAAATACTTTCTACGCCTGCCATCAAGCCTTCCAATATATTGGGATAAAACTTCAACTTGGACTTCAAAGATCCATCATAGACATCTTGAAGTAAAAAGGTATCGGTCTGTTCCAAATACTGTCCTGACATTGAAAAATCTACAGGAAAACCTTTAGGGCTTGTTTCTATTTGTTCTGTTATAAAATCCTTGAATCCTTTGGATTTAAATCCAATATACATAGCTCCTTTTGCTACTTCAAAACCAACTTGATAACTTAAATAAACAACTTGCTGTGTATCGGCAGGAATTGTAAAATCCTTATTAGGCATTTCTAGCACCTTTAAAAAATCAGGCAATTCGATATTTAAGGTGCCTACCATTTCTTTAGGGCTATTATTCTTAAGTACAATTGGCATTCTTACCGTATCGCCAAAACTTAATACACTAGGTATTTTTGTTATAATATTAAAGGGCAGAGTACTATAATAAGTATGCTCTTGATGTGCCAATTGACCTGTTCTGCTACTTCCTTCTAAGGTTGCTCGGAAAGTAGTCACTTCATCTGAATTGTAATACGTCAAAGAAGTTTTTCCTTTTTTGTTGGTTTGAATGCTAGGATTCCAATAAATAGTTTTTCTAAAATCGCTACGAGCAATTGGTTCTGTATTATCATTATAATTAGGCTGATAAAACCTAGGGACGGTCTTGTATTGTAGGTTCTCCGGTGCATTTTGTTCTAAGCGCAAACTTTGCACTTTTATTAATTCTTGTTGTTGCAAGCCACTAACATTGTAACGGTTATTCTTGCTGTTATTCATCAGTTCTATACTGCTAGGATTACGAACTCCATAGCTTGTTGAAACCGTGACATTTGCTACACTTGCTATACTTCTTTCTGGTAGACTAATAACTTCCCTTTGAGAGAAATCTACTAAGCCATCTACATTTTTGTCCTCAGACAGAACAGGAATAAACTCGTTCAATGACTCTATATTCAAGGTCACTGGATTGATAGAAATACTATCTATAACAATTGGTTGATTTTTTCTATCATACAATTGAACGGCTACATCTCCTTCAGAATCGTATTTTTTAGTATTTTTTTTGTTGGCAATGCTAGGCGTAGAGTATTGATTAATCCGAATAGACTGATATTCTCCATGATAAGTCGTTGACAAAAAAGCAGGAAAATTAATAGAACCTACTTCAAATTTAAAGAAACCATTAACATCTGTTTGAGTGGTGCTCAAAGCCTTCTTTTTGCTATAACGCGCTTGCTCTTCGGATAAAAAAACAGTTTGATTTTTGCCCAATTGATCTCCAATTCTTAAGTACCCAGAAATTTCTTTGGATAGAATAGGGTAAATGATTTCTGGAGCCCTTGACTCTGCTAAAACAGCCTGCCATTCAAAACGTCGCCAACCATGTGTCAACAAAACATAATCTAAAGCTTCTGCGGCTTTCTCATTTTCTGGATCAAAGTAAAAATTAGGTTCATAAACAGTGCCTTTTAACTCTGAACTCATCAATAAATAAGACAAAATATTGTCCTGTTTATCATCTGCAAAGCTATGTTGTTTATCATCTACCACAGCCATTGAAAAATCCCCTTGTACCCCTTGTCCTGTTTCATCTTGCACCAAAATATCAAGTGTTACTTTTTCTCTTGGTAAGTACGCTTCTTTATTGCTTGTAATTTCAACCGTTAAGTTTCGTTCTCCATTCACAAAAACTAGTCGTTCGGCATGGATTTGCTCTTCTGCATCTAGGAGCGTTAACTGAACAATGCCCATCGGAAAACCTTCAGTAGAAAAGGTGACCGCATTAGCGCCTTCTTTTGCCTCTATTTCTTGGGTATAAATTAAATTACCTTGTTGCTGTGCTACAATAAAAACACGTTGTTTAGTAGGGCTATAAACATCAAAAATTAAGTTTTTTCCTTTTTGTTCTTTGACATAAATGCCTAGTTTACCCACATCGATTGCAGGAACGTTCCAAGTTTGCTCGATACCAGTAGGTTTAGTCACTCGCAGGGCATACGACTCCTTCTTTTGAGGCAGTAATTCAAAGACTCCCATACCTTGATGAAAGGTTTTAAAATCACCAATCACCTTACCTGCTTTGTTGATAATTTCACCTTCTATATCCGCAGGTTGACCAAACTCATTTAATACTTTTACCGCAATTCTATTTCTTTGGTCAGCTATAAGCGTTCCCCCTTCTGGCAAAAGCTGTACATCCAAATTATTAAGCACGATTGGTGCCGAGCGAGCGATAGACTCCGTGAGTCCATCTTCTTTAAACTGAACATTAATTAAGTTATTATTGCTGTTTAATTTTTTTGGTAATTCATAACTTAATAAAGCCTTTCCGTCTTGGTCTGTTGTAGTTGTTTTCGTCGTTAAAACTTGCCCTTCTAATTGAACAGTGTATGTAATTCTTTTATTGGCTAAAGCTTCATTGTCTTTTGTCCTCGCTTTGAAATTAGCGACAACTTTATCCCCAGCACCATAGGCTTCTCGTTCAAAGTCCAAATGCATCAAAACTTCTGGCAACACCACCTTTTGAATGGTTAATTTTTTTTCAAAGTAAGTATCTTCTCCAAAATTTTGCATCCAATAGGTATACACCCTCAATTTGTAAACGCCTCCCACTGCACCTGTTCCCAATTTGAAATGCCCCCTTGCTTGTCCTTTATTATTTTTAAGGGTTAATTTGTCGAGCATCGTCCCATTAGGGCTATACAAGACGGCATAAATCTGTTCACTCCAAGTGCTTGGAGCATTGGCAGCATTTGTTACAAAAGCATTGAACCAGATTGCTTCATTAGGAGCATAAAGTGTTCTATCCGTCTGTACATAGACCTTTTCCTGTACGGCTATACTATCATAGGTCGCATATTTTTGACGAATAGATTCTAGGTTTTGAGCGGAAAGGTTTTGAAAAAAAAGGCAAACCAAACAACAAAGTATCAACTGCTTCATATTTATTCTTTTTATTGTTCATCTTATTTCTAAGATGCCAATTCTATCTGAAATGGTGTATTCCTTCATTTCAAAATAACCTAAAGATAGTTTGTATTTATGAAAATCACTTTAACAGATGTTTCTTAACTCTTCATTATTCTAATTACTGAACCAGCTTCCTAATATTTCAATTCATCCTTGTAATACAAATAAGCATTATTAGCAGGTGCTATATAATGACCTAAAACGGTTGCTTTTTCTTCACAATAAACCGCCATTCTTGTAAAATCCTCTGCTCCACATAATATCGCTAATATCTCATTATGTATGGTACTACAATAGGTTCGTCCTTTAATTTTCTAATAATCACTAGGTAACTTCCCAAATTGTTTTTTATAGGACTTAGTAAAATTATCAGTTGTTTGGAATCCCACAGCATAAGCTACTTCTTTTACGGTGTTAAATGTTCCTTTTTCTAAATAGGATCGGGCCGTATTTAATCGAACAAGTTTAAACATTTTTGCAGGGGTTAATCCTATAATTTGCTTCAACTTACGTCGTAAGTGGCCTTCACTAATATGCATATATTCTGCCAACAATGGAATACTAAAAAACTCATTACTGATTTGTTGAGTCATAAAACTTTCTATTTTTTTGACCCACTCTGTGTCTACTTCAGAGTGTACATTATTATTGGAATCTTCCACCTCAATGGTCCCCTGCTGGTCTTTTAGCCAAGTTTTACGATCAAAAGCATTATGTAATAAATTGTTGATTCGAACTTTTAATTCTTCAACAGAAAAGGGCTTTGTCAAATAATCATGAACGCCAATTGTCAAGGCATGTAGTTTATCTTCTTCAGAAGCACGAGCTGTTAGCATAATCATTGGCGTATGTCGCCAATCTTTGTTGGCTTTGATGGCTTCTAACATGGCAAAACCATCCATTTGAGGCATCATAACATCTGATATAATTAAATCTATGGTTTTGAGGCTATTCTTTAAGACAGCCAAACCTTCCAAGCCATTTGAAGCAGTTATAACATTATAATCTAATTCTAAAATGGAGTGAATAAAGTTACGTATTTCAGGGTGATCTTCAACGACTAATATAGTCGTTGATTTATCTTTTTCGCTGACAGATTTAATAGTATCATTATCTTCTGAGTTTGCTATTGGTTGATCTTTTGTAATTACTTTTTGTTGCTCCTGAATTGACAATTGGATCGTTTGTTTAGGTAAACGGATAGAAAAAGTTGATCCTTTATCTAATACACTATCTATGTTAATCGATCCGTTCATTAATTTTGTAAATTCGGAAACTAAGGCCAAGCCTATACCTGTACCACCTTGTGTAGGAAAATTGGGCTGTTTAGATTGATAGAAACGTTCAAGAATATGTGGTAAATCGTCTGGATGAATACCTGTCCCTGTATCGGCAACGATAAATTCTATTTCTTTTTCCGTACTGTTTATCGTTACCGTTAAATCTTGCCCTTTTTCTGTAAATTTAAAAGCATTGGACAATAGATTGTTCAATATTCGTTCAACCTTATTTTTATCTAATAAGATATACAAATCATCCTCTATATTGAGTTCTAATCTATAGTTAATGCCAATATACTCCGCTTGTTTGGAGAATGAACTGTAGAGCGTTTGTGCAAATGATGCGAGATAAACGGGCTCTTCACTTAAATCTAGCTTTTGTGCTTCCATTTTAGATAAATCTAAAATTTCCTCTACTAAATCCAATAAATTCTCGCCACTTTTTTTGATACCTTTTAAGCCTTTTTCTATTGATTTGGCATCAACACTTTCTTTTTTTAATTGGTTTATTAAAAGGGTAATGGGCCCAATAATAAGGGTTAAAGGTGTTCTTAGTTCATGTGAAATGTTAGCAAAAAATCTTGACTTTACACGATCTAACTTTTTTAAATCCTCTGCCTGTTGTACAATTTTTTCAGTTCGAATATGAACCATTTTTTCCAGTTCTTTCTGTCGATCCAGCAACTGTTTTGTCCGTAATTTTAGGAATAAAAGAACGGTGCCAATACTTAATATAACGATTAAACTAATAAACCACCATTGCAAATAAAATGGTTTATAGACTAGTAATTGAATAGGAGTAGGATATTCAACCCAAACACCGTCAATGCCTTTAATTTTTACACGAATGGAATAGTGACCATAGGCTAAGTTCTTTTCTGTAATATTGGGGTTTAACTGATAATGCCATTTATCCTCTAGGCCTTCAATTTTGTAGCTATATTGGTGTAATTTAGGATTTCGGTAGTCTAATAAGGCAACATTTAGAACAAAGCCTTTATCAGCAGGATATAAGTCAATTCTATGTTTATCTATAAGGGAGACTTCTTCGTCAGTTGCTTTACTAATTTTACAAGCTCTAGTAATACGCAAAGGAAAGGTTTCTGAACTTTTGTGAAAATCCTTTGGATGAAAAATGACCAAGCCTTTTTGGCTACCAAAATAAATCTGGCCATTCTTGTCTTTGTAATGCGAAATAGTATTGAATTCATTATCCAAAAGACCGTTTTCTTTGGTATAATTGGTGACTTGATAACTTTCTTTATCAAAAGACATGATTCCCCAATTGCTACTCATCCAAAGCTTGTTGTAGTCATCCTCATAAACTGCATAAACAACATTGTGAGATAAGCCATCAGCAGTTGTGAATCTTCTATATTCTTCTGTTTTGGGATTAAATTTTACTAGCCCACCACCTTTACTAGCCAACCAAAACATACCATCCTTATCTTCATAAAGATGAACAAAAATATCCTCCTTTAGATAATTGGCTTGTGCTCCTTTTTCTTTATCCCAAACATACAAACCTGATGAAGAACACAAATACAGTAGTCCTTCATATTCATGTATATCGTAGACGATACTTTCTCCTAGTGTGCCATACTTATTATATTGATTATTGTGTATAATCTTTTGTTCTTCTAAATCCAAATGAGCCAGCCCTTTATCATTCCCCAACCAAATCGTTCCTTCATGATCTTCAAAAATATTCCAAATAAGCTCTATTTGAGGAATGTCGGGCTTTTTGAAATCATTTTTTTTGACACAATCATTATTGAAAGCAGCAACATAATGCCCTCCAGCATATACCAAATCTTGATTATTACTCCAAAGAGCATACCCCATACCAGGTTTAATGGTTAACTCACTTGGAGAAGTCACCTCTTTAAACCTAATAATAGACCCCATTAACAAGACACTATCTTTTATCAATGTCATTCCTCGACCACCTCCAAATAAAGAGACCGCCTCTCCTCCTGTTAAATCATACGTTTTAAACGTTGATTTCTGATATTTAAGGTATCTTAATGCTTCTTTTTCAGTATCTTTATACCAAAAGCCTCCCTTTTTATCAATAAGGTAAATTCTCTGAGACCATATTTTCTTAGATATAGGAATTTTTTTTATTGCAGCACCTTTTTTATCATAGTATGTTATAAGATCCTTGTTCCCAATCAAATAATTATTTTTTGTTTTTTTTAAATAGGTAACATTTTGTTCTACAGGTATTTGATTTAATAAAGAAGCGCTTTTGCTATTAGCCTCCCTTCTGTAAAATTGGATAAAAGAGGCATCATCATTTACAGAAACCCAATAAGTCGCAGTGTCTTTATCTACATTTATTTCATGAAAAAAATCTGAAGAAAAAAAAGAACCTTTACGAATAATATAACTATCCAAGTTCTTCTCTTTTTTATAATCATAAAACTGTAATGTGAACGTTTTTCCTTGATTATCATCTAGTAAGAAGAACATTTTGTTCTTTGGTAATTTATGCCAGTTAAATCTTATTGTTGTTAGTTCCTTTTTTATAAATACTAGTTCTTTTTCCCCATACTCATAAAGCGCTCCATTACGAGTGATTAGCCATAATGTTCCGTCATAGTTTCGAGTAAGTCGTAGTATATGTGTATGATCAAACTTCTTGGGTAAGGAACAATAATCTTCTATTGTCTGTATGGTTTGTAATCTAGGGTTAATTATACAAATAGAATGATCGGCAGAAAATTGAGAGGAACAAACCACCCAAATATTTCCATGTATATCTTCCTCTATCAAGGAAATATAATTACCCAACAATCCATTTGCTTTGGTATATGGAATTAAACTAATCCCATCATAACGATTAAGACCACAATCTGTTCCAATCCAAATAATCCCCTTAGAATCCTCAAAAACGTAGGTAACAGCAGGACTTAGTAAACCATCAGGAATGCTAATAGTATGTGTTTGAGCAACATAGTTATTTTGGCTTTGCCCTGTAAGGTAAGTTGACGAAGTAAAAAAAAGAATAAAAAATAGTTGGACTAAAAATTTTCTCATGAAAAAAGATAATCTAAGTAGGGGGTAACGTAAACTAGTTACGTTTTAGTGACAGAAAATAAAAGGTAAAGAACTTATTTGTTGCTTACTTAAAATGATTTAGAATATTCTTTTTTTATTGTTTTGTGTAACTTTGATAAATAAAGAACAGCTTTAAATCTAGTGTGAAAAGTAAAAATAATGAATCTGACCAATTAAGCGAATTTTCTTTTGTATTTTATTAATGTCAATATTAGTAGAATGATAATGCTAGGCACAAGCCAATAAAGTATTTTTCCTTTTCCTTTTTCCTCAAGATAAATAGGAACATTGTTTCCCATCTGAATAAAAGGAGACCAAAAAGCTGGATGAGCTAAAATGCCTTCTGCTTGCTGAATGTACCTTAATTTTGCTTGTTGCAATGCTTTTGATTTATCCATCCCATTGGCTAAATTTTGATACAAATGTGTCATGATATGCGCTGTAGCGTTATCATTTACTTGCCATAAAGAAACGACCATAGATGCTGCTCCTGCGTACATAAAAGAACGAGCCAAAGAGGCAATACCATTTCCTGTTTCAAATTTTCCATAGCCTGTTTCACAAGCAGAAAGCACTACTAAGTCCGCATTAAGTTCTAATTTTGAAATCTCGTAAGCCTGCAAAAAATTATTTTCCAAAGAATCGCTATTCTCAGTAAATACCAAACTAGATAAAAGAGGTGTTTTTTTGTTTAACAAACCATGCATAGCTAAATGAATGATGCCATAATCCTTTGCCTTCTCCTTGAAAATGTGTTCAGAAGCCATGTTGTCAAAATAAAATAGTCCTGGATATGTCTTGGATAACAGTTCAACCTCTTCACGAGCAGCAGGTAAAGGGCTGAGTAAGCCTCTAAGGTTTTTGTAAACAGGTAATCGGACGATTTCTTTTACTGAATCCAATTTCATGTCATAGTTTGCTGCGATCCCTAATACTTGTCCATTGTTCTGTTTGTTTGAGTTTGTCTTATTATCCTTCCACAGAGTAGCAGAGTAATTGTAACTGATTTTATAATCATTTACTAAATAATGCAATTGATTGTACCTTGGATTTGAGTTTTCATTTTGCAAAAGAGCTTCAGATTCTACTAAAAAGGCTTCAAAAGGTAAGTGCCCTAATACGCCATCAGTAATAATAATTAAATGATTGATGGGTTGTTTTTGGGAAGTTTTAGATAAAATTGGTTGGAGTAACTTTTGGTAAAACCATTCCGCTTGTTCTATGTACTTATTATAAGATGACAAGGGTGATTTTATTAAGAATTGATAGTTACTTAAAACATTATGGAAGGATTCAACTCGATTCGCTAAATTCTTTTTATCAATGGAATATTGCTTGATAATTGTCTCGTTTTGATCAATATAAAAGATATACAAAATGGAATCGCCTAAAACATATTCCAATAACGCTTGATTGGATGCTAAGGTGTTTTGGATTGCTTTGAGATCACTTTTCACTTCTTCATATTGTAGTTTAGCATATTTAGGAAAGTCTGTTTTTATACGAGTCTCAAATGTTTTTATTTCCAAATTCAATCGATTAAAAACAGACCGTAAACTATCTTTTTCAGATTTAGGGCGTTTTTCAATCAACTGTGCTTCTAAACTTGAATATTTTTTTTGAAAGATGCGCTCTTTTTCTATTAAGGAATCAGGAAGACTACCCAATTGATGTGCTTGTGTTTTTTGAAGAACCTGTCTTAATAAAACAGATTTATTTTGCTCTGCTAGACGAAACGCAGTAGTTATATTTTTATCCAGATCCATGGCACGGAAACTCTTTAATAACCAGTTGTTACTTTCTGTAAGCATACGAAGTTTATCCATATTACCCGAATAACTATCTCTAGTTTGTTTTAATAATCGAATGGCTAATTCAGCGACTAAAACTTGTTTTACTTTTGCTTGATTTGTTGTTTCAGCAACAAGCAAACTATAGATGCGTTTCAAGATAATGTTTACAACATAACGATGTTTATTAGAAGAATAATTTACTTGCTCTAGTTTTGAAATCCATGATTCATTGATATTTTTGTCCATTTGTATCCCCGTAAGGTGATACAATCCTTGAAGGCAATATTCCCACGCTTGATCATAGTTTTTTAGCTGTTTGGCAATACTGGATAAATTATACAAAGAACGGGCATAATAAGGATGTTCTTTGCCAACCGTTCTTTCATAGATCCCCAATGCCTCTTGACAAAGTGGCTCCATTTTATCATGCTCATTATTTCGATAATATAAAGTAGCTAAGTTTTCTAAAATATAAGCATAGTTTGGGTGCTCTTTTCCTAACAGTGCTTTAAAAGTGTTCAATGCCTCTATAAAAAGGGGAGCGGCTTTTTCGTATTGCTTAGTATTAAGATAAACATTGGCTAAATTATTAAGTGTTACAGCATAGTGTGTATTTTTTTTTCCAATTTTAGTGGCTAAAATAGTTAATGCCTCTATAAAAAGAGGGGCTGCTTTTTCATATGCCCCTGTTTTATCGTACAAAGCAGCTAAATCATTCAAGGCATTGGCATAGTTAGGATCTTCTTTGCCATATAATGCTTCATCCACTTTAATAGCTTCTGCAAAAAAAGAAATTGCTTTTTTATAACTTCCAATCGTATAATATAGACTTCCCAAGTTTGTCAAAGAAGCAGAATAGTTCTCATGATTTTTTCCACTAAGTTCTAGGTATAAGTTTAACGCTTTGGTGTAATACAAATCAGCTTCTTCAAAAAGCCCTTTTAGTTGAGAGAGCTGTCCCATGTTGTCCAATGCAGCAGCAAGGGCAAGGCTTTTTTTGTCTGCTTTTTGCTGAATAGCTTGTTGACAATATTCTTCTGCTTTGGTTAAGTTTCCAATCTCTAAATAAACCAATACTAAATAATTAAGTGTCGTAGTATAATCGGGATGCTTAATCTCCAAAGTTTGTAAGAAGTACATTTCAGCTTGTTCGTAAGCACCAACATTATAATACAACCAAGCTAAGATCTTAAGTGATTCTGCATAATTAGGATGGTTTTCTCCTAGTACCGTTTTATTAATTTTAATAGCCTCCAAATACAAAGGTTCCGCTTGTTGAACGTCATGGAGTAGTTCATCATAGATATTCCCCAAAGCAAGCAAACCCTCCACATAAATTTTAGACTGCGGATTATTTTTTTTTTGCAAGGTTAAGGCCTGCTTATAATGATTGATAGCTTGCTCTATATCTTCTAAACCATAATCGTAAGCATGGGCAAGATTGAGTAAAATACGAACACGTGTAGAGTCAGAAATATTGGATGTTTTTTTTGATTTTTCAAATGCTTTAGATGCAATTAAAAAGAGTTGATCAGAAGACGCTTCTTGACGTTTTGTTGTGAATAATTGATTCAATTCGTCTAAGGTGTATTGATCAAAAGATTCTTGGGCGTGTAAAAAAGAAACAGCAAAAAAGAGGGACGAAAAAAATAAAAACTTCATAGAACGTTTGACATTTTAATAAGCTTTATCACAAATGAGAGGATTGTAAAATCTAATTGTCAGAAAAGATACAATGTCTAGTGTAGCTTTATTTAGTTGTTGATTATTAATTCAATAGGATATTCGTTTTGAATGGTATTATGTTCGTTTTGAACGGGTGCCATGTTCTAAATAGTCTAAAAGGTACGTTTTGAATGGGTACTTTGCACGTTTTCACCTATTCCATTCAAATCTTTTAGCTGACCTTTGTTAAGTACAACATTCACTAAGTTTTACTTATTTAAATTATACAAGCAACTATGCGCTTAAAACAAATAACTCAGAGTCAATTTTGGCCAAATATTTTTAAACGGTATTATATGAAATCGTTCTTTTACCAAACAATAATTTATCTCCCCAAACTATTGTTGTTGTCCTTAATGATGACATATAGTTGGAATGCTTTTGCTGTCACTTTTACAGTTACTACCAATGCAGATGCAGGAGCTGGTTCTTTACGAGATGCCATCACACAAGCCAATGCAAGTGCAGGCACAGATGTAATTAATTTTGCGATTGGCTCAGGTGCCACAACGATAACTTTAGCATCTGCTTTGCCAACCATTACCGAGAGTATTAACATAGACGGTACCACACAACCAACTTATGCTGGTGCGCCATTAATTAAGATTGTATATAATGGTACTATTATTAATTTGTCGTCTGCACACAATTCTACGATTCAAGCCTTAGACTTGGAGCATTCGACAACAACCCAAACAGGGACAGGTTTGTTAGCGAACAATTGCAATCTCATCAATCTTTTGGACAACATTATATCCAACAAACGCGCAGGCATCCGAATTAATAATGGAGAAGATGCTACAGTTACAGGCAATACCTTTAATAATGCAGGGATAAGTACCAACGAACCTGCCATTTTCTTTTCTTCAGTAGCTGCGAATACCTTGCTAAAAGCTATCTTTGTACAAAACAATATCATAAATGCGACAGGAACTTGTAATACAGGACTTCGCATTGATGGTATTCCGAATCAAGTAATTAGTGAAGGATCTTTAGCAGGGACCAATGTGTTTATGCCTAATACAATGGGGCATCAATATTGCAACCTTGTACTTTATTTGAATAATGTAGACCAAACGACTATTTCGAATGTAGATTTGGGCTATACAGGCTCAAATTTTCCAACCTTAACGGGAACTGGAATTAATGCACAGTCTTGTGATAGTTTAACGATTACGAACACCACAATCGATAGTCGTAATATTGGTATTACTGTTTCTCTAGGTTCAGATGTACGTGTTCTTAATAACACACTCTCTAATATTAATACAGCGATTAATTTGAATAGTATCACAGCGAATACACTCGCTAGTTCAATTATAGTACAAGGGAATATACTGTCAGGTACGAATGGTATGAATACGGCGCTTTATTTAACGTCGATTCACAATCAAGTCATTTCAGATGGTTCTGTAGCCAATACGAATGTGTTTATGCCAACGACAATGGGGCAGCAGCTTTTTAGTGCTTTTCCGCTTCGTCTCAATAATACAGACCGAACGACGGTATCAAATGTAGATTTAGGCTATACAGGAAGTCTACTCCCTGCTTTAAATGGAGATGGAGTTTACGCACAGTCTTGTGATAGCTTAACGATTGCGAATACGACTGTTGACTCTCGTAGGAGAGGCGTTTATGTGTTTTCAAGTTCCGATGTACGTATTTTAAACAACACCTTTTCTAATGTGAGTGTTGATGCCAATAATGGCGCGATTGATTTGAATGCAATCACAGGAAATAGCCTTCCCAGAGCAATTGAAGTACAAGGGAATGTACTCTCTGGTACGAATGGTATGGCTACGGCTCTTTATTTAAGAGATATAGACAACCTAGTCATTTCAGATGGATCTGTAGCCAATACGAATGTGTTTATGCCAACGGCAATGGGACACAAACTTTTTAGGAATTTTCCGCTTCGTCTCAATAATGTAGACAAAACAACGGTATCGAATGTAGATTTAGGCTATATAGGGTCTACTTTTCCTAGTTTATCAGGACAGGGAATTAATGCACAGTCTTGTGATAGCTTAACTATTACGAATACCACAATAGATAGTCGTCATGCTGGTATTAATGTTTCTCTGGGTTCAGATGTACGTGTTCTCAATAACACACTCTCTAATATTAATACAGCGATTAATTTGAATAGTATCACAGCAAATACACTCGCTAGTTCAATTATAGTACAAGGGAATATACTGTCAGGTACGAATGGTATGAATACGGCGCTTTATTTAACGTCGATTCACGATCAAGTCATTTCAGATGGATCTGTGGCGAATACGAATGTGTTTATGCCAACGACAATGGGGCACAAACTTTTTACTTCTTATCCACTTCGTCTCAATAATACAGACCGAACGACGGTATCAAATGTAGATTTAGGCTATACAGGGTCTACCTTTCCTAGTTTATCAGGAGATGGAGTTTACGCACAGTCTTGTGATAGCTTAACGATTACGAATACGACAGTTGACTCTCGTAGGAGAGGCGTTTATGTGCTTACAGGTTCCGATGTACGTATTTTAAACAATACCTTCTCGAATGTGAGTATTGATGCCAATAATGGTGCGATTGATTTAAATACAATCACAGGCAATAGCCTACCTAGAGCAATTGAAGTGCAAGGAAATGTACTCTCCGGTACGAATGGTATGACTATGGCTCTTTATTTAAGAAATATAGAGAATCTAGTCATTTCAGATGGATCTGTAGCCAATACGAATGTGTTTATGCCAACGACAATGGGGCACAAACTTTTTACTTCTTATCCACTTCGTCTCAATAATGTAGACAAAACAACGATATCGAATGTAGATTTAGGCTATATAGGGTCTACCTTTCCTAGTTTATCAGGGCAGGGAATTCTTGCACAGTATTGTGATAGTTTAACGATTATGAGCACCACAATAGATAGTCGTGGTGTTGGTGTTAATGTTTCTCTGGGTTCAGATGTACGTGTTCTGAACAACACACTCTCTAATATTAATACAGCAATTAATTTGAATACAATCACAGCGAATACCTTGTCTAGTGCTATATTCTTAGAAGGAAATACGTTCTCAGGTACCAATGGCATGTCAAGAGCTTTCAATCTAAATAACATAGATAACCAAATCATCAGTGATGGTTCTAAACCAAACACGACCATCCGAATCCAGGAATCAGATGGTGCTACCTTGATGAGGAGTGAAGTATTGTATCTAGAAAATGTAGACACAGTATCGATTAGTAACATCAATGTTTCTTATATAGGAACTGCTGTTTCTGGTAATGGAATGCATCTAAGAAACATCGAAGACCTAGAAATGGACAGCATAAAAGTCTGTAACCGTGTTCAAGGAATTCGAATTTATCGTTGTACAGCTGATACGATCCGCAATTCAACGATTTCGAACAATACGAATGGAATTTATACCCAAGATGATAGTGTTGTCGTGATGACCTCTAATATTATAGGAAATGTAACAGGCATTAGAAATGTAACGGCTACAGCTCCTGTAATGGCAACGACCAATTATTGGAATGCACCTGATGGTTCTACAACCGATGGTGGATCTGGTGATACGTATATAGGAAATGTAACGGCAACGCCATTTTCAGCAACAAAATTATCAACACCTCCAGTAGAAGGAACCTTATTGGCTACGCCTAGTGCAATCACAGGCTTGGCTGCAACTTGTATAGCAGGTCTTGCTGATTCTTTCCAAATCGAAGGACAATGTTTATCTGCTGATGTTGTAATTGCAGCACCAACAGGCTTCCAAGTGTCTTTGGATAATGTAACTTTTAGTGATACGGTTACTTTGACGGTTGCGGGTGGTGTGTTTTCACCAAGTCCGGATACGGTTTATGTACGTATTGGTGCTGGTAATACAGCAGGTTCTATTTCTGGTAATGTAGTGATTAGTTCGTTAGATTATATCCAAATGATTGCTGTGAGTGGGATGGTAACAGCTCCTTCAACGGATTTGGTTCGTGGTGATGCTTTGGATTTTGATGGGGTGGATGATTATGTAACAATACCAAGTACATCGAGTTTAGATAACTATGTTACCACAGGAGCTTTTACAGTAGAACTGTGGGTGAATCCAGCTGATCTAACAGGTATAGAAACGCTAATTTCGAATAGAAATTCAGCGAATACACAAGGATTCGTTTTTGAATATTATTCAGGAGAATTGCACACTTGGATTAGGTATGGGGGGGCATGGATAGATGCTCCTGTTACTCTTAATCTTAATGAATGGCAACATATTGCTGTTATTGCAGAAAATAATGTAGGAACAAGTGTTTATATAAATGGTATTTTAAGTAACTCTACAAATGCCACAGGAACTTTATCGCCCTCAGGAGGTATCGTAACAATGGGACGTAATTCTGCTGGAAGTAATCGTTTTTATGAAGGGAAACTAGATGAAGTTCGTATATGGGATGGTGCCCGTACCGCAGACCAAATTCGAGAAAACATGCACTTAACCCTAGATGGTTGTGAAACTAATCTAGTGTCTTACTACCAAATGAACGATGGAACAGGTTCAACAACCTTGACCGACAAAACAGGTGGCAATGATGGTACGTTAACCAATATGGATGCTAATACTGATTGGGTAGCTTCAGATGTGAATGTAGGGGACGATGCTGTGAACAATTCTGTTAGTCAAACGATGATGGCAGTTTCAACAGGAGCTAGTCTACAAAATTTTGCTACTGCGAATCTTTCAATGGATCTTTCTGCACATTCTGCAATCGAAGACATTACGGTTACGTACCAAGAATTTACACCAAATACAACGACAGGAACAAATGGCATTAATGTCATTTCTAACCCAATGTGGACGGTGAATACTTCTACCACTGGAACGACTTTACTGACGGATTATACCTTTACCTATCCTTCAGCGGTAATTGTTGGTTCCGTATCTACCAAATACGCTTTGTACAATCGCCCTATGAATGGCGCAGGAGATTGGACAAAAGTAAAAACGGCGG
>Ga0114952_1000533_pt1 | contig 39379 bp, 25 predicted proteins | sample SidtaG_2_FD_87303 | JGI IMG/M metagenome (GOLD analysis project Ga0114952, IMG submission 87303) | Marine algal microbial communities from Sidmouth, United Kingdom - Sidmouth_Asex2 metaG | ecosystem: Host-associated > Algae > Red algae > Unclassified | place: Sidmouth, United Kingdom | collected...
AATGAATCCTCTGATATTTATACATTAATTATTAGCCTTCAATCATTTGAGGTAAAGGCTTTAACAAAGCATCTCGAGAACTCTAACATTGCCGATAAAGATCTTCTAGGATCAATTTTTAATTTTATTAGGAGCCGAAAGAATATTAGCAACTCAGCGCTCAGGTCAAAATATGATTTGACTAATGGGGAGCTTACAAGAGCTAAACACAAATTATTTTCAATCATTTTAAAATGCCTTAAAACTGTAAAGGCAAAATCCTCAACCGAAGATGTTTTGGACTTGATGCTTGAATTTGATATTCTTATCAATCATGGTATATTTAACAAAGCACATAAAAAGTTAGCTCGATTAATCGCGATCGGGAACGTTAGATGTGACTACGACTTATGCATTTGGGCGACCAAGAACGCTATCAAACAAGGTCTTTTCTACCACGAAAGTTTTACATACAATCATGTGCTGGAAAATGCCTACAAGCAGATTGTCATTTTTGAAGAAAAAGCTAATGAGCTTCGCTCCTTCGAATTGCTGAGTGATCAGGTGCTACTTCTGCATTATGAGTTTCTAGACAAGCGTCTGGACAATAGAAATGAAATATTAGATTATCTAAAGCATCCTTTATTATCTCAAAATTATAATTACAAATGTGAGCTATCAGAGTTTTTCTACTACCGTATTAAATCAATTATTTTTCTAGGAGATAATGACCATAAACGATCTAGAGATTATTCTTTGAAAGCCATCAAGTATCTGCAAACGATTGAAAATGATGATCGAGATGACTTTCTGTATAAACTTAAATCACTCAATAACTATCTTGATGCTTCTTTACATCTTGAGGATATTGATTCTTATTTAAGAATGAAAGTGCAGCTAGACAATCATATAGCATCCAACATCGATAGTCTATCACTACCCTTCAAAGGACTTGCTTTTCAATTTAAGCTAGCACTAGACCTAAACTACTTGTGGCTTAGGAAAGACTATAGTTGTTTCCTTGATAATCGACAAGATTTCTTCGAAAAGTATTTAGCATGTGCAGAGTTTTTGAGGCCCAATATAGATGCTGAAATCCTATTTGGCTTTTCTAGACTATTTTTTATCGCGGGCGATTATGAAAATGCGCAACACTATTGCCAGCAGCTAATAGATACTCAGAAAAAGAATCCGACTACCTTGATTTTGTGCTGCTGTAATATATTAAGAGTCCTAATAAATTTCGAATTAGGTAATTTAAAAGCAATTAGTCATATCATAAAATCCAGCAAGTACTTTTTAAAAACCAGGAACAGATATTTTAAAATAGAGAATGTGTTTTTTTCTGGCTTAAGCAAAATTAAGCCCTATAATACAGAGGATGAAAATACTAGAATACTACGATCACTACACAAATCCTTAGATGAGTGCAAACTCCATTCTCAGGATCACATTATCGACAATATGCTGGACCTAACAGAGTGGCTGAGCCGTAAAACTTCCTAAATGCCCATTCTGGGAAATATAAAAGCGTACAATAATCATTGCGAGCGTAGCGATCAGTACTTTAAGAAATGCTCACAACATAAGCGTACATCAATTTGCAAGGTAAATTTTTAGACCGTTTTTATTTTTACATATCATTGAATATCATTTAATTATATTTTAATATATAAAATATATAGTAGTCGTAAGCAAAATATTTAGGTAGATTTTAGTAATAAATAAAACTTAATAAACCTTACTCTGTATAATATTATTCCAATATTGTGATGAATACTTGCTATAAGTAATTATCTTGTAATGTATCATACAATTGGGATACATACTTTATTCCTGTTTTTTTGACATATCCGATTAATGAAGGCTAAAATAAAATTTCTAATACTGTTAACCGTAATATTTGTGTCAAGAGCACAAAGTCAACAGTGCGGATCAACAACAGATTATCTAGATACAGCTAGACTCCTAAAAAATATTACCAACAACTCTTCTGAAAATATTAACAAACGATTAGATGAAGTTTATATTCCCATACAGTTTCATATCGTAAGAGATGATGCAGGTTTTGGTGGAATACCAGAAAGTAGAATACTAGATGCGATGTGCACTATCAACAAAGAGTTCGAGCCTCTAAATATGCGTTTTTATATTGCGGATGACTTTATCTACTCAAACGCAAGTCTTATTCACGAACAAGCTACTAATAACAGCGGTTTCGCAATCTCCTTTTTCCAAGCTAACAAAGTTGATAATGCTATCAATGTTTTTATTGGATCAACCTTATCATCAGGAAATTCTGGCTACTACTCAAGAAGCTCTGATGTAATTTACATGGATAAATTTTATATGACGAAGAAAGATATAATCCTTAGTCACGAGTTAGGCCATTATTTTTCTCTAAGACATACTTTTTCTGGTTGGGAAGATACCGTTTATGATCCTAGTCAGCCTACACCCACAGAGGTATCTATAGGCACTACCACTTATCTAGTTGAGTATGTTGATAGATCAAGAAATTGTGAATTTGCAGGCGATTTGATTTGCGATACACCCGCTGATTATATTCTAAGTTGGTTTGGATCGTGCAATTACACTGGCGGAGCTGTAGATCCCGATGGGGTCTTAATTGATCCTGAAGAGAAGAATATCATGTCCTACTTTAGTTTCAACGGCTGCACTGAATATCTTTTCTCTGAAACACAAAAGGGTATTATGACGCAAGATTATGAGTCCCGCTCTGATCTGAAGATTAACGCTCCGACCACTACTGAATCTGTGATTGCAGTTGCTAATTTATTATCACCAGCCGCTGATGAAACTGTACCCTTCGATAATATTATATTAAATTGGAGTGAAGTCGAAAATGCAGTATTCTATAAATTAGAAATATCTAGATTAGAAAGCTTTTCAGTTTTATCTTCAACAATAATTACTTCTAACACTGCTGCAGAAATAGATAACTTACAAAATAATAAGACCTACTATTGGAGAGTTAGTGCCTTTAATCAGATAGATTTCTGTGAGACATTGAATTCCGCTAGCAGAAAATTTAAGACCAGCGAGACAGTAAGCAACTCGCAGACATTGGCTCAGGAAATTTCCATATTTCCGAATCCGGTCCGTAATTCCAACATATATATAAGAGGACTAAAACCAGGGATGTTATATACCTATGAACTTTTTACGACGGAAGGCAAAAGTTTAATCACTTCGGAAATTTCCAAACAAGGCTTCATCAATACAAAATTGCTAATACCTGGTATCTACCTTATCAAAATTCAAGAAGGAGAACAATATTTAATTCATAAATTTTTAAAACTTTAAAACATTACGACTTATGAAACTATACCTACAACTAATAATATTTGTTAGCATTGCATTCTGCAGCACGCTTAGCGCTCAGATATATGTAAATAATGCGGCTACTGGCAGCAATGACGGAACTACCTGGGATAATGCATATACTGACTTACAATCAGCTTTAGACGTCACCACAGCCAGCGATATTTGGATAGCGCAAGGAGTTTACAAGCCAGCGCTAAGGGATTCAGTATTTATGTTTGAATCAGTAGTTGGTCATTCGCTATACGGAGGCTTTATTGGAAATGAAGCTGAACTGGATGATCGTGATTTCATACTTAACAATACCATACTTTCAGGAGATATTGGTGATGATGATGTGGAAGGGATGTATGATATGAATAAAACAGATAATGCAGTTCATATTTTATATGTGGGTGATCATGGAGAAACTGTGACTGTCGATGGCATAAACTTTAGAAATGGCAGCACTGTCTTATTCGAAGATGAGACTTTAGGAACATTTTGGTACCGTGGTGGAGCCATATATACTTTAAGCCCACTTCAAATCGATAATTGTTTGTTCACAGAAAATAGTGGGTTTACTGGTTCTGCAGTTTACATCTTAGGCACTACTAATAGCAGTGTTGAAAACTCAACCTTTGAAAAGAATTTTTCACTTACTCAGGCTTCTTTGCAGCTTACTCAATGTATGACGCCAAGTGTTTCTAACTGTAGATTTATAGAAAACATCGTTACACGAGGAGCAGCCTATACTAATTCATGTACAGAGGCAAGTTTTACGGATTGTGATTTCTTAGAAAACTCTATACAGCCTGGGGGGTTTGGGGGAGCAGGCTTCTACAACTTTAGCTCTGTTGGAACTACTTTGACAAACTGTAATTTTATTGGAAATACTAGTACAAATAATGCAGCCGTTTTGTATTGTGATGGCTCCGCATTTGGGGAAGATTTTCCATTAAATCTAACATTGACTGATTGTTTTTTTCGAGATAATGAGAGTATTGGATTTGGTGGCAATATATATTTTTGGACTTCCAACTATATAATGGATGGATGTACTATTGAAAATAATTCTGCTCCTAATGGAGGTGGTATTTATCATGGTAATAGTAGATTCGATGTACGTAATACAGAGTTTATTGGTAATACTGCTAGTTTTGGGGCCGCAACTTTAAATTACAGCGCACTTACAGAAGGAAAGTATAGTAATTGCTTATTCGAAAATAATATGTCAGAAACTTCTGGTGGTGGCGGCATGATTGGTTTTGGTGCTCAAGTTGATTTTGAAGACTGTGATTTTGAAGGGAACAGCGCCACATTTGGTGGTGTATTTTATTGTCAAAATGAAAATTCAGAAATCAATTTTGCTGACTGCGATTTCATTGGTAATTCAGCTGTTAATCAAGGTGGCGTATTAATAAATTTTGGTGGGAATCAATTAAAATTTGACGAATGCTTATTCTCTGGAAATTCTAGTGGTATAGGTGGAGCCATGAGTATTATTGATGATACGTTAGACATTGCTACGCTAGATATCAACAATTCTATCTTTGACTTTAACTTTGCAGACGCTCAAGGAGGAGCTATTAATTTAGGTAATGTTGATGCTACTATTAGATATTCGCAAATTACTAATAATCAAGCCTTAGATGTTGGAACTGGAGGGGCTATATCTAATAACGCTTTTAACGATCAAGATGCTAGACTTAATATCATACATTGCACTATAGCTGATAACGCAGGTGATCTTGCTGCAGGCTTAGCGAACTTTAATGATGATGCTTTTAGTGGTGAAGCAGTAATTACCTTGGCTAATACTATTCTATGGAATGCTAATGGTGGATTCGGATATGCAGTTGAGGCTGGTAGTAATACTAGTTTGATATCTAATGGTGGAAATCATTATCTCAACCCTCTACTTGAAGATTTATTTACTGGGGAAAATGATTTCTTCGATGATGTACCTGGCTTTACAGATTCGGGTGACGGCGATTATTCATTAAAATCGACTAGTGTATGTATTGATCAAGGACTAGCAATATCTGGGGTGACTAGTGATATTGAGGGCAATCCTATAAAGAATGCACCAGATAAAGGCTGTTACGAATTTCAAGGTAATGTGTCCACTAAGTATGTAATCAAAGAAGACATTGGCAAGCTTCTGAGCAACCCTACTGTTGCCAATACCATCTTAGAATTTAGCCATGACTATATCGGTCAAATTGAGATTAATATCTTTTCAATAACTGGCAAATTGGTTAAGCAGTTTACTCATACAAAAGATGCTGAATCTACTAATGTATTTATGAATGTAGCATCATTAGAGGCAGGAACTTTCTTGGTTGAGGTAAATCTTGGTCAAAATAGTTTCTCTAAGAAATTGATCAAACTGTAAGTAATTTATTGAAAAATATAAGTAATAGGCGTCGTCAATATTTGACGACGCCTATTTTATTTTAAATTTAATCCCGGGATGTTCGGGGTATTCAGAAGTAAGAGCACATCACCACAGGGTAGCCCGTCCCGATTTTCGGGAGTGAAATATTTATAGACCTAGGTTGAAAACCCAGGATTATCATCAGAGGTAGATCCAATTTGGCGTGATTTTTTTGGAAAAATCATGACAAATTGCCAACAAGAATTACCCAGTTTTTAGCGAAAAATTTAAAAAAATGGAGTAATCCAAACCCTTAAATTTTGATTAACTCCCTATGGTTCTGCAGTTTAATCTTCTTACGAATAATCCTAAATTTAATCCCGTTATGTTCGATGATAAATCATCGTGGTAAGACTCTACTTTTCCGATTGCAATTCAAACTCCATTCCGCCTTGATTCATAACTGCCTTACCCATTTTTGGAAAGAACTCAATCTTCAAATTGGCTGGATCAAACTTAAATTTATGCACATCAAACGCATCCAATGGAAAAGCCTCTTGTCCAGAGCCTTGGCCTATAAGCTGTGCACCTTCCTTTGTAACTGTCAAGCTAATTGGCAAATCAGGACTGGAATAAATTCCAAGGTATTTATCTAATTCATTAGATGAAAGCTTCATTGCTGGTAAAAATTCTGGTAGTTTTTTATCTATACCAAAATATATACTAAGCGCGTCTATCATCAGATCATTAATACTGTATACGATACCATTAGCTAAATAAGTGACAGTTACATTTTCTTTTGGAAAATAATAAGCCATAGATTGAAATCCATCAATACCTCCATTGTGACCATAGGCCTTCTTATTACCAAAAGGAATTGAAATTAAACCTAAGCCAAAACCATCCATTATCTTGATCATCTTATTTCTAGAGTCACTACTTACTACCTTATCCTGAAAAAGCGCAGTAAGAAATGTGTTTACATCAAAGGCAGTTGACGCTATTGAACCTGCACCTAGCGGTATAGACATATCCGTTTCTGTAGTGCTAGACCAATTTTTAATTTTTTTAAAGGACTGCGCCTCATTATTTGCTGTATTTATTTTACCACCAAAATAAGACCGCTTGAGTCCTAGTGGTTTAACTATCATTTCATCAATCAATTCAGCAAAGGACTGTTTCGTGATCTTCTCTGCTATAATCGAAAGTAATACATAATTCGAATTTGAATATTCAAAATCTTGGTCTGGTTCAAATATACTTCCAAACTCAGTGATTTTTTCTACTAATTCTTCACGGCCTATTGGCTTTTCCATCATTAGTAAATACTCATCTGTATTGGTAAAATTATAGATGCCACTGCGATGACGAAGCATCTGTTCTATAGTGATACGCGATGCATTCTTTATTTTCGGAAAAAATCTAGATAAGGGTGTATTCAATTTTAACTTCTTATCCTCTATCAATTTCATTATTATACTAGCGGTATAGGTCTTAGAGATAGAACCGATACGATATACTGTATTTGCGTTTGCAGCTTTCCGAGATTTTAAGTCTATAAAACCAATAGTATTAGCATATACTTCTATACCATCTTGAAAAATCGAAAAGCTGCCCATGCTTTGTTCTCCAGTATCTACTATAGAAAACAGTTTATCCATTTTCGCTTTATCAAACTCTTGAGCTAACATCCCCGACGTCATGAGCATCATAACGAATCCCCCTAATAATTTATGCATAATTATAATTTTTGGATTTATGTAAATTTAGATTTTATGGTGGAATCTTATACCTATTTAACCCAGCAATTCATTCTCCTTCACGAAAGGTTGTTTATACAATCGCTTACCGGTTGCGCGATAAAGAGCATTTGCAATCGCCCCTCCTACTGGAGGCAAACTAGGTTCTCCTAGACCAGTAGGAGACAATTCAGAAGACACAAAATGTACTTCTATTTCAGGCGATTCATTCATTCTTATCATTCTATATTTATCGAAGTTGTTAGCACCTGCTTTTCCATTTAAAAACTGAAAATCACCATACATAGCATGGCCGATGCCATCAACGATACCGCCTTCTATTTGATTTTTCGCGGCGTAGGGATTCACTACTATTCCACAGTCGATAGCAGCCGTAATCTTCTTTATTTTTGGCACCCCATCCGTTATTACAACTTCAGCTATTTCAGCTACATGTGTATTATGTGAAAAATAAACAGACAAGCCAAGATGCACATCCTCCGACTGCTTTCCCCAGCCAGCTTTATCAGCAACCAATCTAGTCACACCAATGGCACGTTCTGGATCATACTCATAGCCTGCGTCCTTATTCGTCTTAGCTTCCTCAAATAATTCAATGCGTAATTCTAATGGATCTTTGTCCATTGCCAGCGCCAACTCGTCAAAGAAACTTTGCTCTGCGTAGGCGAGAAAATTTGTGTAGGGCGCTCGCCAAGCTCCTGTAGTGATATTACTTTTTTCCGTATTGGTATCCACCCTCATATTTTCGACAGATCCTGCAGGAAAATAATTGGGAATACTATCAAACATATTGCCATTGATGCAGGCCTCTGTAAGATGATAGCCAGTCACTTTGCCATCCTTTACGGAAGCACGAATCTTATATTTTGATGCAGGTCGATAAGTGCCCGCGCTCATATCATCTTCTCTAGAAAACACTAATTGTATGGACTTACCTGTTTTTTGAGCAATTTCTGCAGCTTCGTCTGAAAAGTCTCCATACAACCTTCTCCCAAATCCACCACCCATACGCGTCATGCCTATTTCTATATTATTTTTTTCTATTTTAGTTATATCTGAAATCCTATCCCGAGCCCAAGCGGGTGTCTGGATAGGACCCTTGCCGACGAGCTCACCCTCTTTTATTGTAGCAAAAAAGTTCATAGGCTCAAGACAATTATGAGGTAAAAAAGGAGCCTCATATATGCGCTCCATGACCATGTCAGCCGCTGCAAATGCACGCTCTATGTTACCATCATTTCTTTTTGGCTCAGCTGATTTCTTATTTAACAAATTCAATAACATTTTATCATGATCCGCTGTAGATTCGAGTTTATTAGGTGTCTTCCATTTAGCTTTGATCAATTTTTTTGCCTTAAAGGCAGTCCATGTGTTATCAGCCAACACTGCTATTTTATTAGTTGCAAATCGAACGACTTCCTCCACACCTACAACCTTCTTTGCGGCGGTATCATCAAAGCTTTCTAGCTCCATACCAAAAGCTGGAGGCCGAATGGCTGCTGCATAGAGCATACCTTCTTCCTTCGTATCTATTCCGAACAACGGTTGACCACTTACTATTTTATCTATATCTACATTGTACTTACTATGGCCAATTATTTTATAGTCAGCTGGCGCTTTCAGCACTACCTCCTTGGGCACCTCAGCTTCCGCAGCATTGACAGCGAGCTCACCATATCCTAGCTCTTGGCCGGTAGCGCTTATCACTTTCCCATCTGCAGCGGTCACGGAACTTGGATCTACCTCCCATATTTTAGCAGCAGTATTAATCAGCATTTGCCTAGCGGTGGCACCAGCATTTCTTAGACTGTCCCAACCCTGACGGATACTCTGCGAACCGCCTGCAACCTGTCGCTTAAAGCCATCACTGAGCGGAGCCTGCTCCACTATTACGTCATCCCATTTTACATCTAACTCTTCCGCCACTATCATCGGCATTGAGGTTTTTACATTTTGTCCTATTTCGGGATTAGGTGAATAGATAGTTACCAGCCCATTCTCCCCAATCTTAATAAATGTATTGATATCAAACCAATTATCTGGTAGAGATTTTGCTACTATTTTATTGACTGGAGCCTCGCATGAAGTCAATAGATTAAAGCCTAGTATAAGTCCTCCCCCCATAGCCGAGGTAAGTTTCAAAAAAGATCTTCTTTTAAAATTATTTTCCTTAGTCATAGTTCTTAATTACATTTATTTGGCTACTGATTTTATAGCGGACTTGATTCTAGTATAGGTACCACATCGGCAAAGATTACCTGCCATGGCATTATCAATTTCAGTATCTGATGGACTAACTGTTTTATTGAGTAAAGCAGCTGCGCTCATTATTTGACCTGCCTGACAATATCCGCATTGCGGCACATCAAACTCCCGCCATGCATCTTGCAAAGGATGCTTATGATTCTTATCTAAACCTTCTATGGTTGTTATTCTTTTATCGCCGATAGCCGAGACAGGTATAGAACACGCACGCACCGCGCCACCATTTAAATGCACCGTACATGCGCCGCACTGAGCGATCCCACAACCATATTTTGTACCCACCATACTAAGCATATCACGCAACACCCACAATAGTGGCATGTCTTCGTCTGCTGAAACTTCATGTGTGGTATTATTGATATTTAATTTATATATAGGCATAAGTATCTATTAGGTCATATAATATGCCCAATATAATACATTCTATCTATATGTTAAGTACATCTTTGTCAATATATTTTGACAGGATTTTATCCGAAAACTAGCTTGCTTCACGTGCCCATTTCTGCTCTGGTAAGCTGGCATCGTAGGATTTATAGATGACATCCAAGCCTTCTCTTATAGGTTTATCTAACGCTGACTTTCCATCGTCCTTAACATCTTCAAATCTAGAATTGAAGTGTTGCACGTACGCTTCCACGTTCCAAACATAGTGGAAGATAATCATACAGGCTATCAAGATTAATGGCATCGATAGCATCGCCAAGTGAATCGCACTGTCGTACTTAACCAGGTATAGTAAGTCTACATTGAAATGATACCAGTTTATTAAACTACCAAATGCTACTACTGTCGTAGAAATCACCATAGCGACAATGTGTAATCGGATGCGGAAGGTTGATTTATGCTTTGGAATTATAGATGCTAGTCCAATAATTAGCGCTATGGTAGAAATGGGAACTGTAAATAAAACGGAAGCCAGTGGTAATAAGCTATCATAATAGGCCATTGCGGCAGCATAGTTGGCAAAGCTAAGTCCAAAGAAATATATGTAGCCCAAAACATTATGTAGATCTGTCCCTTTCTTTAAAATGAATATCATTAACATTATCAAGACAGCTATAGCACCACTTACGAAGAATAGAGCACCTATAGAAGTATTTATTATATTTTCTAATTCAGACACTTTATGTTTTTTGGGGAACAGAAAAAATGATCTTAATGCTAGCTGCAAACTTAGCTATCGGACTTGTAGAATAGTCCTATTCTATATCTCATACTCAATTTAGTCAATGATTTTGTGACAATCATTTTCATCCATTATCATGGTAATAAATAGTATTAGATATGCTTATTAAATTGGTATTCATTTGGTTATAAATATTTCTAGTGATTCTAGAAGCGATTTGCAAGCCATTTTGTTTAAGTTATTTTACACATAAATAAAAATCTTTATATCATTAGAGGATGTTTTTGGGTGTATCCCGCCTCCACTGTGCACTAGGCTAAGCAGCGGGACCAGGCTGATCCAGGACTCCATGTTCATTCCGGTGCTGCGCACATGTACGAAAGAGCGTACATTCCTTACCATCCTTTACACGCTTCCCGCCATCCAAGTCAGTTCACAATATGATAGAGTTTGTCTTAAATTAATAATAGCATTTATTCCATTATATAATTCACTATTGTTTAATTTCACCCTTATGATTAGGCAATACTTATTCTTATGCATTACCCTTATTGTTCCTATTTTCTGTGTTGCTCAGTCTACTGAAATGCTTGGCATGGGTAACACTGCATATGCGCGTAAGGATATCAATGCTATTTTCGGAAATCAAGCAGGTTTGGCATACTTACAGCACGCAAGTATTAGCGCCAATACAGAGCGTCGTTTCAATATTGGAGAACTGGGAAGTCATACTTTAGGTGCAGCGATCCCAACCCAAGCTGGTACTTTTGGAGTTATGATCAACTACTTTGGCTTTGACCAGTACAATGAACAGACAATAGGAGTTGCTTATGCCAGACAACTAGGAGACAATTTAAGCCTAGGAGCACAGTTTGATTATATAGGTACGAGAATAAAAGAATTTGGCAATACTTCCACCTACACGTTCGAGCTTGGTATCTTGGCTAAAATAAGCAACCAGATAGAATTAGGTGCACATTTCTTTAACCCCATCAGTGTAGATCGTGGAATAGAAGAAGAACCCCTGAAAAGTGTTTTAAGTTTTGGACTAAGCTTTAGACCAAGTGAAAAGCTGATTATGATGGCGGATGTAGAAGCTGAAATAGATTTCGCTCCTCGCTACAAGATAGGTATAGATTATTCTTTCAGTAAAAGTTTCTTTTTTAGAGTCGGAGCATACACGAATCCTACTAGCCTTAGTCTAGGTGTAGGACTCAAGGTCGGCAACAATCTACAAATCGATATTGCCTCTAGCTATCAAACTATACTTGGTGCCTCACCAGGAATCGGCATTCAGTATGAGTTCACCACAAAATAATAAGCATTGCACATTACCTTACTCTCCCCTACTATATTCGAATCTGCAGGTATTCTCCATCACCTAGAACAACATTTTACACTTGATGAAGGCGTATATAAAAAAGGAACTCTCGAAGTTGCCTTATCTATATGTGGAGTAGGTATGGTCAACACCTGTATGCATAGTTTGCAACTTAGCCAATCCAAAAGTGATTTATATATACTCATAGGATTAGCAGGAGCATTCAACTCAGCACTTGAACTCGGCACAGTTGTAAATATCATAGAAGAACAGTACGGGGATCTCGGTGCAGAAGAAAAGGATGGCACCTTTCTATCAGTTCATGATTTAGACTTGATCCCTGCAAACAAGTTTCCCTTTAAGGATGGAAAATTAATAAATCCATCGGCATCCGAATTTTCCTTTCTCCAAAGTGCCAGCTCTATTAGCGTCAATAAAGTCTCTGGTAGTCGGCGTAGCATTGACCTAATAAAATCTAAATACTCGGTCGACGTAGAAAATATGGAAGGTGCCGCATTTTTTCAGGTGTGTATGCAACAACGCAAAAAGTTTTTAGAAATCAGAGCAATCTCAAACTATGTTGAACCACGTAACAGAGCAGCATGGCAATTAGACTTAGCGCTGCAAAATCTTACAGAGGTAATAATTTTGATGCTGGGAGGTCTGAGTAGTAGTTAAGCAATACTCCGCTTTAGCCCTTCACTTTCTTTTCATATACCTTTATCCAGTCTTTGACTTTCATCTTCTTTATTAGTTGTCCTATCAACGCATAAGGAATCTCTTCCATCTTCTTAAACCGTATACAGCTCTTTCCCATGTCCAGCTTTCGCTTACAATGCTTCGGATATTCTCCTACAAACCAGTCATGCAAATCCTTATCCGCATATATCCCCATATGATATAAGGCCACGAAATTCTTCTGTGAAGCAATACTCACAAATGGCAATGGAAGTGTAGGATCACAATGGTACCCATCTGGATATGTATTATGTGGCACGACATAGCCTGGCATCCCATAACTCAGCTGTTCAACAAATCCTTTCGGAATATTATCAAGAATTATTTCTCTAAGTTTATAAAAATAAGGCTGACGCTCGGCTGGCACTACGGCCATATATTCTGCTACTGTTGTGGCTTTTAAATTCATTGAATCTTGATTTGATAATAAAATTAACTATTTGTGATAAAGAAGTGAAATTAGGTTTAAACAAAAAAAACAATCAATAGAAATTGTCGCTAGACTTTTCGAGGCTATAAAAAGTTTGAGCTTCATCTTTCCTAGCGTTTCTTAAGACTTTTCACGAATTGACTCTACTGCTACTAATGCCATGCGATGTATCTATCGCCTTATACTATGGTTGTCTGTGTATTTTGAGCGTTGTAGACTTTAATAAGACTAATTTATTTCTTCCCTTCAGGACTTTAATTAATAAATTTTATGAGGGATTTTGACTCTCCGTAGATTACCGCCCCTCTCCAAGATGTGGAATAACGATACATTGTAAATACACAAAATTTTGAGACCTTAAAATAAAAATAGTAAAACTTAAAATTACCCTACAGGACTTGGATAAACTTGATTTTATTTAAGCAGTTGAAATCCCTTACGATAGATTTTGTCCTCCTTAAAAAGAAAAACTGAATAAACACGCTTTACTTGGCGTTGTAAAAAATGATTAGTGTACAACAAGCAGAAAGTCAGTATTGGAACTATAAGAAGCTATCGCGTGCCCCTTAGGGCTAAGCACGTCAAGGACAAGCGGTAGAAGTGGTACTGTTATGAGACGGTAGTCGAATAACTGTAGGAACGGATGACGCGGTCACGTCCTGATGTAGGCTCTGCCGAAATCAGGAACGTGATGGCCCCATGCCACCTCAGACTGTATTACTAAAACATGCTAATTAGAAATTTGGACATTTCACCTTGGCGCGACGCTGCGTACTGGGGCTCGAATACATAAGTGATAGCTCATAGGCTCCACGTGAATTGGAGGCAGTCGCGAAGCTAGATGTATTAATGTCATAGCTAATCCCGATCTGCACGGCCTCATACTCGAGGGTAAGATTGAAAATCAGGGCATCATTTAGAATACTGCTTTCAAGCTCGTTAGCGGCATGTCCCCAGAATCCAACCCGAATAGCAATCTCGCGCCAATCATCATTACTATATCGAATATTGGATCCGAAAGTGTAAGATCGTGAAGGGCCTTGTATATTAGCAACAAATGCGGGTAAAATACTAAGTTGGTCTCCAAAAGGAATTTCTGCGCCCGCGTGCGCCACCCATCTGCGATCTGCTCTTTGCGATTGATCGTCGAGAAAGGTTATGACTGGACTATTTGCATGATTGACCGCGGCACCTGCGTAGATACTAAAATTTTTATCGATGATACCGTACCACATCAGTCCTGCATTGAGATTAAGATATACATTAGTATTGCCCATAAGCGTCTCGTTGCTAGAGGCAGCAAAATCTACCTCCTCCTTAAAGCCATCAAATTGAGAAGAAAACCATAGATCTGAAAAATCAAAACTTCGTTGTCCTAGTCCAACCTGCGTACCTGCTATCAAGTACTGTCCACGCCTAGAATATCCTTCGCCACTAATCTTTTTTAGATAAGAAATATTGAAGTGACCTTGAGTCTGTGTAAGATTGGAGGTCCCCGCTCTATCCCCTAAAAAGTCGAAACCCATAGCTAGATAATCATCTCCCACTATATTGTGTCGGTAGTCAAAGCTAGCCGCCACTGTCCGAAAGGAAGCTTCACCAAGCACGCTTGACCACTGGTCGCGGTAGTTTATGACGGTACGCCAATTGCCGTCAAACACACCATTCATGGCAGGATTGAGCTGCAAGGGTGCTGCATAAAATTGGGAGAATCTAGGATCTGGGGATTGGCCGAAAACTTGTAGGACAGCTACAAGTAAAGTGCCTAAAATATAAATATGTAATTTTCTCATGGTTTTAATTTATCTAATCAGCGTTGTGGATCCATTGAAGTTATCCGTAGTGCCATCCTCAAACTGCACCTGCAAAACCCACACATAAACGCCTGACTCCATCTCTTCATTTCTAAAGGTACCGTCCCAACCAACGGTTTCATCATTGATATTGAAATTTTTATTTTCATATACCATCTCGCCCCACCGATCGTAAATACTGAAACTATTAATCTGGACTATGTTTTTTGATTTTCCGTGGACAATAAGTCTATCATTGTTATTATCCCCGTTAGGAGTGAAACCAGTGGGCACCATTATCTGTGCTATCTTTTGAATAAAGACAGTGACAAAATCATTAGCCTCACAGCCGTTATCATCAATGCCATACGCTTCGTAGGTAGCAGTAAATAATGGCGACACTATTGTTTTATTACACTCATCGCAACTCAAATCAAAGTCGGTAGGACTAGACCAAATAATTTCGGGAATACCAACCGCATTGAATAGGACGACATCCAAAGTAGCACTATCGCCGATAGGAATAAACTGATCCTCACCAGCAAATAATTCAAACTTTGGCACTGTACCGATCTGGATAATTGAGTCCCACATGCAACCTTGACTGTCCGTAACAAAAACTGGATATGGTCCTGTAGATAATCCTGCTCTTATATTGTTAGAGTTAAACAATTCATCATCAAAGCTAAATTGATAAGGACCTTGTCCACCAGAAACATTTAATGTGTAGCTACCATCACTGCCGTCAAAGCAGGTAATATTAACTACATCTGCTTCTACTCTTATAGCTGCCGGAGCTGCTAAGGAAGTGTCTAATATCAAAGAGCAATCATTGTCATCAGTGATAGTCACTGTATAATTCCCATCGGGTAGATTACTGATGAAAGGGGTGGATGATCCATTGCTCCATGCGTAGCGATATGGTACTGTACCTCCAATAACCTCAGGCACGATGACACCATCAAAATCTCCACTACAAATATTGTTAGTGACCGTCAAGCTACCAAGTAGTTCATCAGGTTCATTTAGGTTAACTGATGTAACCACAGAACATCCGTCAACATCGGTAACCGTCACAAGATAATTACCCTCACCGAGGTTCTCGATTCTGGTACCTTGATCATCTGGAGAAGTGCTCCACTCATATGTATCGACTACTACATTTATATTAGTGACTTCGATGAATCCATCAGTAAAACCAAAACAGGATGGATTGCTTTTATCAATATCAAAAGATATTTGTGGAGGTTGTCCAACACTATCTCTACCGATTCCTGTACATCCTTCATTATCTGTAACTGTTACGGTGTAGTATTGACCGCCAAATACATTGTTTCTAATATGGGATGTTTCTGTTGGATTGTCTTCCCATGCATAATTATAATTTTCTATTAGGCCCTGACCAGCACCTCCCTCTATTGTATTTACTGCAATAAAACCATCTCCAAATCCAAAACAGGATGGACGGCTGGTGATCATATTTGGTATTAAATCTGCGTATTCTTCTATAATGACGGTATCAATCGCCGTACATAAATTCTCATCTGTAACAGTAACGTAGAAAGTATCAGTCATCAATCCTGAGACCATAGCAGCGTTTGGCAGAGAGGTCTCGCTCCAAGAATAAGAATAATTTGGTCCAGTACCACCATTTACGAATACTTCAGCGGCATTCATATTGGCATTAAAACAGGAGGTATCCGTCTGCATCACTGCGATCTCTAATGGCGCATCAGGTTGTGTAATCCTAATCATTTCTATAGCTGTACAATCATTAATATCTGTAACCACTACTGTATATTCGCCAACCGGTAAGTTTTCTATAACGTTATTATTCACAGCGACTCCATCGAGCATATATCGATAAGGAAATGTTCCTCCCCTAGCATTAGCTGTAATAATTCCATTATCAGCACCAAAGCAATCAATCTGCGTGGGCACAAGCTCTACTTCTAACAAGTCTGGTTCATTGAGTATGACATCTTTGGTATCCGTACAGCCGTTAACGTCGGTAACTGTTAAGGTATAGGAACCGGCAACCAACGTATTGGCTGGATTGAGAAATTGAGCATTAGGATCATCCCATCTATACGTATATGTTGCCTCACCTCCGCTGATAAACCCTACTAATGAGCCATCACTCTCTCCAAAGCAGGAAGGCATGGTGGCTACTATAGAATCAATTCGAACTGGATCACCAGCTATCACTTCTACCATGTCAGTCACGGAACACATATTAGTATCTGTAACCGTAACTGTATAGACACCTACACTTAGATCATCTGCAAGACTAGTTGTTTGATTATTATCATCGTTCCATAAATAGGTATAGGTACCTGTACCTCCTACGGGAAAAACAGATACAGAGCCATCCGCATTCTCCAGGCATGAGGCAAAAGTGCTGTCAACCACAGTCATAATTTCTGTAGCAGAACTCACAGTAACTGACCTAGTTGCAGTACACATTCTACCATCGGTTATAATCACTTCATAGTCGCCAGCAGTAAGCCCAGTAGCAACTTGGGTCGTTTGTGACGCAGCATCATTCCATAAGAAACTATAGGGCGTCACTCCACCAGCAACGGTAACATTAGCCGTACCATCACTTCCTCCAAAACATGAAGTTCTAGATGATGAGGTAGAGGCAGTAACTTCTGGTGGTGCGCCTATACCGATAAAACCTACAGAATTACAACCATTAACATCTGTTAATGTAAAATTGTAAATGCCTGGAGATAAACCAGTAGCCCTTTGCGTATTTTGCATAGCTGTATCATCCCATGCAAATCCATAAGGCCCTGCCCCTACTAGATCAATTGTGGCAGTACCATCTTCAGTATTATGGCAACTCGCATCTGTACTAGTCGCAGTTGCAGTCGCAGGAGCGGGTTCTGTGATCTGTATTGATCGCATCGCCATGCATCCATTGGCGTCGCGAACCGTCAAAATATACTCTCCAGCACCAACCATAATATCCTTAGTGAATTGCATGTTGCTCCATTCATAAGCATATGGCATAGTACCACCAGTAATGGTAGCTATAATACTCCCATCCATACCACCATTACAGCTAGGCTCATCACCAAGCAGAAATATTTCTATAGGATCTGGTTCACCAATGGTAGTCATATCTGATGCTCTGCATCCGTTAGCATCAGTGGCCTGAATAGTATAATTGCCAGGCCCTTGATTAACAGCGATAGAGTCAAAGGTAGTCGGGACAGTGGTCCACAAATAACTAAATCCGCCTACTCCACCACTAGCAGCTGCGAATAGTGAACCATCACTCCCACCTTGGCAAGTAACGTCTGTGGCAGATGGATCTAAAGTTATTTCAGCAGGTTCTACAAGATCAAAAAACACTGAATCTATACAGCCGTCTGAGTCTTCTACTAGTATCTTATGAATACCAGGACCTACGTTATCGAATACGCTAACATTTTGCTGTATGGATTCGTCGAGCGTGAAAGTGACTGGCGGTACGGCATTTTGAGTGTTTGCAGCTATAACGCCGTCCTCCGCTCCAAAGCATGAAATCTGTCTCAAAATATTGGGCTGAACCATCATGAAACATTCACCATATATCACCTCTACTACCGCTATTTCTCTGATGCAAGAGCCTATATCAGTAATACCTCTGACTTGTATATTTACAGAATCCCCTTCATCTAGTCCATTCACGAAGTGGGATAAGGCACCATTATTGGGTGGAAACCAACCCATATTATTTACATTTACTTCATAGCTAGTTGCGTTAGGTATGGCCTCCCATTCGAAAACCAGTACCCCAGGCGCGGCGTCTTCTATTTCTATGACTGGCGCAGGTAAATCTGGTACTACGCTCACCACAATAGTATCAAAACCTGTACAGCCGAAGCTATCATTAATAGTAGCAATATACTCCGTAGTAGCAGCTGGACTCGCAATAGGATTAGGGCAGTTTGTACAAGATAGCCCCAATGTAGGAGACCAACCATAGGTGATTTCATTTTCTACATTAAAAGATATAGACCAACTATTGAGCGAATTTTTATCTAAGGGTCCAAAGGCATCCGAAAGTGAAAGCATCCATTTGCCATTAATCTGTGCACCTAAGAGACTGCTCCAGTTACCTTCAGGACGATAGTCCCCAGCAAACGGCGCAGACCCATTCGTAATCCGAGGCAAAGCCGCATTTGGCTTGAAGCATGTATTTCTAAAGTTGTCCCCAGTGCCTCCATTATTAGTAGTAAGTTCTAATACTTCACCCGTAGGAGCAGTCAGGTATATTTGTAAATCTCCCGTGGCATCTGTATCTATATCCATACATACTGAGGCAATATCTGTATTCGTATTTGTAATAGTAGCAGGTGATGCACCCGCAACAGCTATTTCTGACTCCAAAGGTGAACTTGGTGGATGCGTGGCATTTCCAAATTCTGTCGGTGTGTTATTTTCAAAAGGAATAGTGTTCTCATTGAAACCTAAATACTCTACTTCTAACTGTACATCTTCTCCTTCACATATACCTTCATCAGGAGCGTCACCCACTATATCTTCACAAAAAAAGCATTGTGGATCAGTTGGCGATAGAACACTGTATGCGATAGTTGTGTCAAATGTACAGCCGTAATCATCAGTAACTTGAAAAATATAATTTATAGTTCCAGCGGCGCCAGGTACAGATAACATGCTATCTTGATCATTGAAGATAATAGTTTCATTATCTACCCAACCCCAATCTGTTATCGTGGGGGTGAAAGTCTCGATTTCTGGTCTGAGTTCTTCTGCAAAAGTTATACTCCAAGAGAATAACCATCCATTATCCTGCTTGATTTTGTCTTCAACAATTAACTTCCATTCTCCGTTTACAGAGCAGCCTAGTAGTGTATTAAAACTATCAATAGGCCTATATGTACCTTCTGGTAGTGAAGTTTGCTGCGGTTGTGAGAGTGCCTGATCATAGAAAGAACCATATTGAGGCGTTGGAGTAAAACAATAGGTAAAACCCGTGCCTGGAATAGGGTCATCCGTATTACCAGGAATATTATCATCATCTTCGTACGGGATACCTAGATATGCCTCTAAAGTAAATTGAACATTGGTAGTATCTAGACGCATGATTTGTCCATCGGGACATTGAATACTAATGTCCAAATCACGGACATAACTATGTTCTATATTGATGCAAATTGACTCTACTTGATTGACATTCGTAATTAATGCTCCTGGAATATATTCGCTAAATGTTACTGGACTTTCATAAGCCACATTGACACCATCTGGAAGCGGTATAGAGTCTACTACCCCACTAGTAACTTCAAATTTTCCTTCATTAGGAATAACGCCTATGAAAGAATCTCCATTGTTAATATTATTTAAAAATAGAAGGGTATCATTAGCGCAAACTGTATCAGGAAAATCTCCATCAAAGGTGAAAGAGGGTTTGGTTGCTACCCTCACCCTTTGGGAGATTACGTTATTGTTAGTACAACCTTGATTGTCCTCGATAATCACCTGTACTGTATAGCCACCTGATCGCTGATAAGTATGCGTGACATTTTTCCCAAAACCTATAGTCCCATCACCAAAATCCCAGCTAAAAACAGAACTCGCATCAGATTGGAAATAGTTAAACCCGTTTTGAGGATAGATACCTCTAGCAACAAAATTTACACTTTCCCCTGGACAGATATCTATCCACCCATTGTCTTGGGGCACTACAGGTGGATTTGTACTTTCTAGTTCTGCAATTACCCGCTGGTGTGCGGGTACGCAATCAATAATAGCTTCCCATCCTTGGCCTCTACCTGCTCCATCTGATGTAAATTGCATGGTAAGACAGCCACTATTGTTAGGAGCGCTTGCTGCCACTTTAAAAGCACCATTCGCTTGATCTGACTGATCATTAATGGTGCATAAGATCTGAGGAGCGGCTACACTATTACCATCATATATACAAAGATTATCCCCTGATCCAATATCTGTAGTAAGAAATTGTAATTCTATATGAGTACCAGATCCGCCTGCTGGACAAATAGTTTTAATAATATTCTCATTATCACTATACCTATTAAAGCTACCACCTGAATCGAAGAAATTACCCGAACAGCTATTTACAGGACTTGAGTTCATGATAAAATCCTGCGCTTGTATTGTGCCCCCAATAACAATGAAGCCACAAATGGCCAGAAAGTACTTTATTTTCTTTGATATAATCACGTTCTTTTCTTCTGCTAATTGAACTCTAAAAAAATCCTAAAAAGCTAAAATACCTAATAATAGATATAATTGCTTCTAAATCTAATAGTTATATATAACAATAAGAACCTTTAAGCTTCTTATTTTTAATCTTTAATGCTGTTCTCGATAAGGAGCACAAATATATATTTATTGTAATCTATCCGCCTCATTTTTAACGGATTGATTTACATTCCAAATCAAATATATTGTCAATAGTGTCTCTAGATAATAGAGTTTACTTTTACCGTTTCCGTCCAAAAATTTAATAAAAATTATTGTTTTCGACAAAAAGCAGCAAACTAGTCATTTAGTGATACGGTAAAATGATGGATCTTCTAAGGAGCTTGAAGCACAGCGCTTTCCAAGAAGAGAAAGCGAAGAAAAAGATACCAATTATTTGCCTATAGCTATAGAAAAATGTACACTTACATTTTCAATAAGTAGCCTCACTTAAAGAGTACTGCTTACATTTCATTACCTTTTATAAATATAAAGGTTACAAATGCAGCTATTAACAGGAATAATTTTGGTATTGATCTTTATTGGTTCAATATATTTGATATTTGCTACCACCATATATTTTACCCAAGAAAGATTCTTCTTTTATCCTACAAAATTAAGTCCAAACTATCCCTACAGCCAGTTTCCAACTCATCAGGAATTATTCTTTGACACACCTAACAACGGATATATCAATGCTTTATACTTCAAATCAGCTCTTTCGAAAGGTGTAGTTTTTTATTCTCATGGCAACTCCAGATCACTGGATGACTGGGCTTGGATACAAGAAGACTTTACATCAAAAGGATATGATGTATTGGTCTATGATTACCGTACTTTTGGCAAAAGTAAAGGAGAACTCAACGAACAAAATTTATACAGTGACGCGAGACATTTAATGTCTTTTTTGCAAGAGAAATTCGAAGATGAGCGTATTGTTCTCTATGGAAGATCCTTAGGTGCATCCATTGCTACTCAAATGGCTACGGAGTACCATGTCAAGTGTTTGATTTTAGAGACTCCCTTCAGTAGTATGCTTAGTATGGTACACGCCAGCACTCCTTATGTGCCAGTGAAATACATTCTACGCTATAAATTTAACAATAAACGTAAGATGCAAAAGCTCAAATGTCCTGTGCATATTTTACATGGAACCAAGGATGAATTAATTCCTTTAAGACACGCTAAACGACTTCGACAAAGCAATAAGAACCCTAAGAGCAGCTTAACTATTATCGAAGGTGCCAATCATAATAATGTGGGTCAATATCCAGTCTATCATGCTACACTATCGCGGATATTAGAAACTTAAGGTTAATAAAAATAGCTTTATTTGGGGTCTCCCCATAGGCAAGAGCCTTGGGTCAGGTCGTCCATTACGAAGGGGTATATTTGCTCTAGCAAATATACCCCTTCTTCATTTCCACCCTTAGCCTCTAACGCGCTTACACTTGTCTGGCTCCAGCTTGACGCTTTCGCGATTGAAATTACTGTGCAATGTCTACTTAATATCTAAGATGTATGGCATTTTCGCCTGTACACCATCTAATTGTTTTATCGCTTTCATCTCTTTGTAGTAGGGATAAAAAGTGCTCAGATCCTGCTGAATAAATGCCCCTATCTTATCATTATCACTATCCTTACCCGTCAACTTATCTATTAACTGCTGTGTCTGATCTTTTACTTGAGGATACTCCTTAATGTTGTATTCCTCTAATCCCGCAGATCTTGCAGCGATAGCAATAGCATCATTCAAGTCTCCAAGGGTATCTACTAATCCGTTTTTCAGAGCTTTTTTCCCAGACCATACTCTACCTTGCCCTACCTGATGAACTTCTTCGATAGTCATATTTCTGCCATCTGCTACCCGTTTCAAAAATGTATTATATATTGTATCCGTAGCATTTTGCAATATCTCCTTTTGCAGATCATTATGCTCCATAAAAATATTCTCGTAAAGACCAGTTGATAATCTACCAGTGAGTACCGTATCAAAAGTAATCCCAAGTTTTTCATTGAATAACTTTCCGACATTTGGTATCATGCTGAATACTCCAATAGACCCTGTAATAGTATTTGACTCTGCCACAATAGTATCCGCAGCTGCAGAAATATAGTATCCACCAGATGCGGCCACATCTCCCATCGAAGCGATTACGGGAATACCTTTATCTTTTAACAATTCTAACTCTCTCCAAATATTTTCAGATGCAAGTGCGGAACCTCCTCCTGAGTTTACTCTAATCACTACAGCCTTTATCTTGTCGTCATTTCTAATCTTTCGGATCAGCTTAGTGTACTTATTATCGCCAATACTTCCTAGATCTGTAGGACCACTCAGTATAGTTCCTTCTGCATATATAACGGCTATCTTATCCTTTACTTTATAATTTTTCTTACGCTTATTACCTTTAGCATAATCCGATAGATCGAAGACATTTAACTTGTCATCATCATCTAGTCCAATTTCCGCCTTCATATAACCAATGACTTCGTCAAAGTAAGCAACTTCATCTGCTAGTCCGTAGGTAACAGCATCATTTGCTTGTCTAATCAAATACTGATCTGCTGTGTTACGAAGCGCTGCCTTGTCTACACCTCTAGCGACAGAAATATCATCCAAAAACTCATCGTAAAGATCTGTAATGTATTCTCTGATCTGCTGTTTATTCTTATCAGAAAGTTTTTCTAATCTGAAAGGCTCTGTTGCGCCTTTGAAGTCACCAGCGTAATATATCTGCATTTGTATACCAGCTTTTTCAAGCATGTTTTTGAAAAACATAATATTGGCTCCATAACCCTTAAAATCAATTCCTCCTAAAGGGTTTACATAAACTTTATCTGCTGTTGAAGCAAGATGATAGGCACCTTGCGAATAATTTTTAGCATAAGCAATAACGAATTTACCTGACTCTTTAAATTTCAAAATCGCGTCTCTTATTTCAGATCTTGTAACTGAACCAGCCAAAAGCATATCTACATCCAAAAGGATACCTTTAATATTGCTATCATTCGCTGCTTTCTCAATGGCATAAACTATGTCATGAACCCCCCATATATCGTGTTGCTCTAGCGTAAAAGACTCATTCTCTATGTTGTTAGTTTCTTCTGGTATAGCATTATCTAGTTTCAATCTCAAGACTGAATTGGATTTCGGACTAGGAGATTTATTAATATTTTGCGAGAATGAAGATATCCCTACTCCAAAAACTAGAAAAAGCAGGATCATGGAAAGGAATACACCAAGACAGGAGGCAAATGTAAATTTGAAAAATTGTTTCATGTTTATAGTCTGTTATGAATTTGATAAGCTTATGTGCCTTGTCAGACACTTGCGCATCAAAAATAAGTGTAATTCCGTCATTTACACTTCTTTTTTAGATTAAACAGTGTTTTTGATTGACATAGACTAATCCCAAAAATAATTTTGTGAAAGTTACTCCCCATTTAGTATTTGGGTATGGTTATTGCGGATATATAAAGTCGTACACGTACGACCCTTTCTACTAAATTTTACTAAGAACCAAGAATATACTTATTATTAAATTATGCATCTTTAAAGACGCTTAGTATTGAACAAATATATACTTAACATTATACTTACATCTGCAATCTGTACCCTAGTTGCGACGTCCATGTGGTCGCAAAATATAGAAGTGATCGTAGCTGATCAAGAACCATACACCCCTGAATCTCTTATTAGAAATTTTTTTATTGGAGAAGGGGTACAAATTTTAGATATTAAATTTGAAGGCAGCAATAAGGCAACTGGTTATTTTCAAAATGGTATAGCGGATATTGGCATTGATCAAGGTATAATTCTCTCCACAGGCAGCGTAAATAATATCGACAATCCTAATTCTCAGGAAAGCTCAACACTGACCTCTGGAACTGATGTGGTAAATAGTGATCTAAATAATATTATTGGTATCAATGTCTTGAAAGATGTCATAACCTATGAAATCACCTTTATTCCTTCAGCTGACTCTATTCAGTTCAATTACGCTTTTGCTTCCGAAGAATATCCAGAGTATGTTTGTTCAAATTATAATGATGTTTTCGGCTTTTTTATTTCAGGACAGAATCCAGCAGGAGGTGAATATAGTGCAAAAAATATAGCCATTGTACCAAGCACGATTAACTTACCTGTATCTATAAATAACGTTAATAACGGCATGGCAGGCTCAAGCGGTAATGCTGCTAATTGTGAGACAAATGCCAATCTTGATTATGCAGAATTTTATAATGATGTGAATAGCGATCATTTAATCTATGATGGAATACTTGATCCATTTATTGCTGCGGCAAAAGTAGTACCTTGCCAAACATATACTATAAAAATATCAATTGGAGACGCTAACGATTTCCTAAAAGATTCCGCTGTATTTCTTAAAGGTAAAAGTTTCTCGTCTAATACTGTAGACGTAAAAGCCGTAACAGTCAGTGCAAATGGTACCATTATAGAAGGTTGCTCCGCAGCAACTTTGCAGTTTGAAATTCCCTACCCTGCTATTACGGACCAAATCATTCCATTTAGCCTAATAGGTACAGCCGATAATGGTATAGATTATTCATCACTACCAAGCCATGTTACTATACCAGTTGGCCAGACTGCCACCACTATTTCCATTACTCCCTTAGAGGATGGTGAAGTGGAACCTATTGAAACGGTAGGACTAATAGTTACGAAAGGATCCTGTAGCAGTGATACCATTTGGGTAGGAATAGAAGATAACAATTTGATACCTCCTATGGCACTAGAGCCAATATTTCTGTGCACGGACAATTCTGCTCAAGTAGATTTTAATATCCCGTTTGATCCGCCTAGTCCAAGCATATTTAGAAATCAGAATGAAACGAGAATTGACCCTATAAATACTCCTATCTATTCTACCATAAAAGTAGAAAATATATACCCTAGTACTTTGAATCAAACAGATTTTATCCAAGTTTGTATCGATGAATTAAGTCACCCGTGGATTGAGGATCTCTCTATTTATCTTTACGGACCGAACAATCAATTTATAGAACTTACTTCTAAAAATGGAGGAAGTGGTGGCAATGGTACGGGTACAGATTTCTATCTTAATACTTGTTTCACTTTTGACGCTACCCAATTGATTAATGATAGTAATATATCTACCCCATTTTCTGGATTTTTTCAACCAGAAGGTAACTGGGAAGATTTTTTTGGAAATGCTTCCTTCAAGGTTAATGGTAACTGGAGACTAATGATGATCGATGATTTTCAAGGTAGTGTAGGTACGCTTCAAAGTTGGTCCATTCACTTTGGTAAATCATATGATATAAATTATTTATGGTCACCAGACATTGGCATAAGCTGTACGGATTGTCCAGACCCTGTCCTAAGTCCTACAGAATCGCAGAATTATACTTTAAATATTGAAGACACGAACGGCTGCACTTTAGATTATACAATAATAGTAAATACTGGAGAGGTTGTACCTGCAACACCAGTAATTTCATGTGATGACAATTCTGATAGTAATACCCTATCATTTTCTTGGGAAATAGTTACAGGTGCAGATTCTTATCAGATACGTGTTAATGGAGGACCGTGGGAAGATATTGGCACCGATTTGAATTATAGTATAGAGGAGTTAATGCCAGGTACTACGCTTAGTATTGAGGTACAGGCTATCGGTGACTGTAACAATAGTGAAATAGCTACAATAAGCTGCACTACCACTGGGTGTGCTTTATTAGTGCAGTTAATAGAGGTTCATAATCCTGATTGTGACAATGTCAACAGCGGCACTGTAGAGGTAACAGCCGCTAACGGGTTAGCCCCTTTCACTTTTGAATTAAACGATGAGAGTAATAGTTTAGGATATTTTGAAAATTTGCCAGCTGACGACTACTTGGTAAAGGTAATTGACTCGAATGGTTGTACTGCAGAATTATCCATCAGCTTAAAGGAAAATGTTGCAATTACTATAGATGCAGAAATTGATAATATAGATTGTGATGAAGATACAGGAAGCATATTATTGAACATCGAAGGAGGAACTGGTGAACTTGAGTATACATGGACAGATAATTTCACAGGAGATGAAACTATGTTAGTATCAGGTACATATGGATTAACTGTAACAGATGAAGTAGGCTGTACAAATGCAAGAGAATTTATCATAGAGCAGATATTTAATTTTATACTTGAATTTGAAATAGAGCAACCAAATTGTAATGATCCATTTTCTGGTAAAATCACATTGATTACAAATGATATATCGTCACTCGATGTTATTTGGAGTACAGGTGCGGTGGGAGCTACCATAGATAACTTAGGACCAGGCAGCTATTCTGCAATTGTAAAGGATCAAAATGGATGCGAGGTTTTTAGGGAATTTATGTTACAATCAACCACAACTTTTAGCTATCAAACTAGTACTGTAGATAACTTATGTGCAGGAGAGGCAAATGGTAAAGCATTGGTTAATATTTCGGGTGGCAAAGAGCCATATATAATTAACTGGTCGACTGGACATACTGGAGAAGAAATAAGTAATCTTACTTCAGGGAAGTATTTTGCAGAGATTAGTGACAGTAATGGTTGCACTGCTAATGACTCTATTTTTATAACAGAACCTGCACCATTAGGAATAGAAGACTTTATAATTACACCTCCTAGCTGCACCGATGCCTTTGGGTCCATCCAAGTTTATCCCGCAGGAGGAGTGTCCCCCTATAAGTATCAACTAAACGATCAAGAATTTAGCTTAAATGCAAAATTCTCCAATTTAATAGAGGGAAATTATACCGTAGTAATATCTGATAAAAACGGATGCAAGGTGACCTCCAATCAACAATTAGTTATACCTAGTTATGAGGAAATAGATTTAATGGTCGAAGATAATTTCATTCTAAAATTAGGCGACTCAATTTCTTTACATGCTATAGTTACAAATAGAAATGACAGCGTTTCCTATCATTGGTGGCCATCCGATGATAATATGCTTTCCTGTACAGATTGTGCTGAGCCTATTCTCTATGGTATAAATTCTGGTATGCTTGAGGTGATGGTAGAAGATAAGGATGGTTGCTCTGCTATCAAGTTTATCTCAGTACAGATTGATAATCGACCAGATATATATATTCCAAATGCATTCTCCCCGAATGGAGATGGCGTTAATGATAGGTTTACGGTGTTTGGAAAAGAAAATCAAATTGCACGGATCGATCGATTATGCATGTATGATAAATGGGGCAATGAAGTGTTTATCTCAGAAGACATCATCCTCAATGATGTTACTAGCGGTTGGGATGGTAACTATAGAGGCGAAGCCATGAATAATGGCGTTTTTGCATGGAACCTTGTTCTTACATTTGTAGATGGTCGTACAGAGTCTCTATCTGGCAATGTAACTTTAATAAAATAGACTTGGCAGCATTATCGACTCTAGTTCGTTGTTTAGATGTTCAATTAGTTAATAATAGTATTTCTTGGCTACCAATTATGATAAAGAAAATATTCAGTAAGGTTTATAGTGTCTATATTCCTTATTTTTTCACTTTAGTGTGCCTTATCTCTTGTTCTTATGGTCAAGATGAAAACAATACGCTCATTAACACTATGGATGAATTTATGATAGATATCTATCAGGATTTAGAATCAGACAATGGAGGTCTGACATTAGAGTTGAGTACCTTAGAATTATTCGAATGCAGTGGTTATCAAATCGAGTATAATCTATTCCAAGATAGTACGAATGTAGAAGTTAGACTGAATCGAGTATTACCACCTGAAGTTTGCCAAGGTGAACCTGAAGTAGCATTTAGCAAGATACCGATAGAAGTTCACCTAGAGCAAAATATTGAATTGAATATATGGTTCAATGATCAAATTTATGATAATGGATTGATATTACGTGAGGAAGATAGGTTCTATCTATCTTTCAACACATCCTACGGTATCAAATCCTATATATCCGAACTGAGTGTCATTCCAGATTATATTATTACAGGTTTCTTCAAATTTGATAATATTAGTCAGGTTGAGCAAATAAAAAAGCTGATCGAAAATTATAATTATTTAGCTGATTCAATTTTACTAAGCGATGGATACTACGGACACTTTAGTATTGAAAATCGAATATTAAAAGCAAAGAAAAATGATAGCACAAAGATTGGTTTTCAGCTTAATCTCGTAGATCTCAGTCCAGTAGAAAAGCAATTTGTGCTAGAGCGTATAAAAAGTGAATTTGAAAAACTAGATGAAGGAATTGAACTAGAGATAATTGAAAATATAACCTAAATATTAATTTTCATATTAGCCTTTGACTTATTGGTTCTACCCTCAGAAAGATCGAATACCATACCCTTAGCAAGAAAATCTCGATACCTAGATTCATAGAATTTATATAGCCTAGCAGGTCTATGTGCAACTCCTTCTTGGACTTCACTCAGATCTACTAATAAATCCATTGATAAAATCTTTTTTCTAAAATTTCGCTTGTCTAAGGTAACTTCTAAGATTGACTCATATAGATACTGCAAATCCGTAAGGGTAAATTTAGGCGGTAGAAGTTCGAACCCTATCGGTTCAATCCTAACTTTTCTCTTCAGTCTTTGAAAACAAGATTTAAGAATTTCTAAGTGATCAAATGAAAGTTCTTTAATATCCTTGACCTTGACCCATTCCGCTTTACTTGCAACGCTTGCTGGCGTTAAGGAGAATCTATGTATAGCAACTAATGAATAATAAGCTACAGTAATTACCCTCCCCGAAGGATGTCTCTTAATGTCCCCAAATGTAGATACTTGTTCTAAGTAGACATCTTTAAGGCCAGTCAATTCATCAAGAACCCTCACCGCTGCATCATCTAGATTCTCATTCTCTTGTACAAAATATCCAGGTAGAGCCCATTGATCTTTATAGGGATCCTCACTCCGTTTGATTAGCAGGACTTTTAGATCATCCTTGTCAAAACCAAAGATTACATTATCAACAGTAACTGCGCATTTAAAGAAATTGTCTAGATAAAGCATCATTTTAATTTAAGCCCTCAAAATTGTAATTTTTTTTTGTTTTTTATGAAAATTAAGTGTCATTTCGCCATATTAATTAACTTGCAATATGAGTAAAATTAACCTTATTAGTGATACAGTTACTAAACCAAGTGAGCAAATGCTTGAATATATGTTCAATGCAGCGGTTGGTGATGATGTATTTGGACAAGATCCATCCATTAATGCACTAGAGGCTTATGCTGCTGATATGTTTGGAATGGATGGTGCAATATTTTGCCCTTCTGGAACCATGACGAATCAGATTGCAATCAATGTACATACCCGTCCCTTAGATGAGGTTATCTGTGATGTAAATTCTCATATTTACCAGTATGAAGTTGGTGGATACAGCTTTAATAGTGGAGTAGCTATAAATCTGATAGAAGGAGTTAATGGCATAATAACTGCGGAACAAGTCAGAGACTCCATCAAATTAGATTATGACTGGCTTCCTGCTTCAAAATTAGTGGTGCTCGAAAATACATGCAACAAAGGTGGAGGTAGTTTTTACACTTTAGCTGATATAGAACCTATCAGAAAGGTATGTGATGAGAATGATCTTAAATTACATTTAGACGGCGCAAGACTATTCAATGCACTAGTAGAAACTAAAGAATCAACAGAAGCTGTTGGAAGCGTTTTTGACACTATATCCATATGTCTATCAAAAGGTCTTGGAGCACCCGTAGGTTCACTCTTGATTGGGAGTAATAAAGATATAAAGCGTGCTAGAAAAGTGAGAAAGGCACTAGGAGGCGGGATGAGACAAGCAGGATATTTAGCTGCTGCAGGACTATTTGCCTTAAAAAATAATATACCCTTATTAAAGAAAGACAATCTGCGATCGCGAGAAATTGGCGACATATTAAAAGGTCAGGATTATGTACGTAATGTAAAGCCAGTACAAACGAACATAGTGATTTTTGACTTAAAGGAAAATATATTAGCCACTACATTCTTAGAACAAATATATCACAAAGGAATTTTAGCTTCTGCTTTTGGACCCAATACCGTCAGACTCGTTACACATCAAGATATCAGCGAACATGAATTTGAAAAGGTGAAGTCTATATTAACTAGCCGTTTCTCTTTTTAATTTCATCTCGAATTTCTGCTGCTTTTTCATAGTCCTCATTTCCTAATACTTCACTAAGCATACTTTCTAGCTCTTCGATAGTATTTCCCGCTAAACCAACAACTCCTTTGACTTCCTTTTTAGTTTGTCTTTTTACGGGCTGGCTAGATTCTATACTATCATCATTATCTTCTAGGATAACTCCTGCTGCATCCAAAATAAATTCATAAGTATATACAGGGCATTCGAATCGAACAGCCATAGCTAAGGCGTCGGAAGTCCTAGAATCTATTTCTATCTCTTCACCATCCTTATCACAAATCAACCTAGCATAGAATATACCATCCAGCAAATTATTGATAATTACCTCTTTCAATTTAATATCAAAGGTTTCTAGCGTATCCTTAAAAAGATCATGGGTTAATGGGCGGTTGGGAGTCATGCGTTCCATGGCTACTGCTATCGCTTGAGCTTCAAAACCTCCAATAACTATTGGCAACCTCCGAACACCATCTTGTTCTCCTAATACTACCGCGTAGTTATGCGATTGTGTAACACTATGAGATAATGCAACTATATCTAAGGGTACTTTCTTCATAATTATTTTTACGCTGATTAGCGGCAAATAATATATTACAGGTCAAAAAAGATGTGCAATATACATGAATTTAAAGATAATTAAATCTTTAAACAATAAGGTACTAATTATTCTGTGCTTTAAATTCTTTTAAAGCTATGTTTAGTTTAGGGACAACATCAAATAGATCACCGACTACACCATAATCTGCGTTCTTAAAAAATGGTGCTTCCGAGTCTTTATTAATCACTACAATAACTTTGCTTGAACTAACTCCAGCCAAATGTTGGATGGCTCCAGAGATACCAATAGCGATGTATAAATTAGGTCTTATAGCAACACCTGTCTGTCCTACATGCTCATGATGAGGTCTCCAACCAGTGTCGGCCACTGGACGGCTACAAGCAGTAGTGGCACCAAGTATATCTGCCATTTCTTCTATCATACCCCAATTATCAGGTGAACCCATACCACGTCCAGCAGAAACAACGAGCTCTGCCTCTGGTAGCGGAACTGTTCCAGAAACCGTTTTACGTTCAAGCACGGTAGTCTTAGGAGCAGGTATTTCACATGTAATGCTCTCAGCTGTTACGCTTTCTCCAAGCTTTTCTGGCTGAATACTATTTCCCATTAAAGATATAACTTTCACATCAGTATCCAGGCTGTAAGAAACGACCCCTTTACCACTGAACACATTTTTATTTATTATGAAACCGTCACTAGTACTTGGTAGTGCTTTTGCACCAGATATCACACCAGCATCCATCTTAGCTGCTAATCTGCCTACAATAGATTTCCCTGTAGAGTTGTGTCCAACGATTATAACTTTGGCATCCAATTTTTCGGCTACCTGAGCAATTGCAGAAGTGTATGTTTGGCTATCAAATTTCTCAAGATTATCATCTTCTACTGTTACCACCTTGTTAGCGCCATATTGTCCTAAAACTCCTGGATTATTAGAAGAACCAATAACTAAGGCGATACAGTCACAGGATAACATGTCAGCAACTTTTTTTCCGTAAGTGACTACTTCGAGCGCAGGTTTCTTAAATTCCCCTGAACTATTATCTGCAAGTACTAATACCATGATATATAAATTTATTAAGATTCTTAAATTACTTTTGACTCCTCGTGAAGTAGACGAACTAGTTCCGCCATATCTTCAGGATTTATCATCTTTATAGCTCTATCCTTTTCGACAACTTGAAACTCTACTACCTTTTCTTTATCCTCTGCTGATATGGCAGGTACTATTGCTAGTGGCTTTTTCTTCGCCATCATAATACCTCGCATATTAGGAATACGTTGTTCTGCCATTCCCTTAGCTGCACTAACTACAAAAGGGGTTTCTACTTGTAAGACTTCCGTACCACCTTCGATCTCTCTATTTAATGTGGCAGTTGTACCTTCGACTTCTAAAGACGAAGCGTATGAAATAAATGGTAAATCTAGCAATTCTGCTATCATACCTCCTACTAGCGAACCATTATAGTCAATAGATTCCTTACCCGTAAGAATTATATCAAAACCTTCACTTTTAGCATATGCCGCTATTTGCTTGGCGACAAATAAGGAACTCGATGGTTCTGCATCTATACGAACTGCATCTTTAGCTCCAATAGCAAGCCCTTTTTTGATCACTGCATCATTGGCAGCCGGTCCTACGTTGACGATCGTTACAGTACCGCCAGCTGATTCTGTCAGCTCTAAAGCACGTACTAGGGCATACCACTCATCATATGGATTCATAATAAATGAGACTCCGTTGGTATCAAACTCAGTATTATTATTAGTAAAGTTGATATTTGCAGTAGTTTCTGGTGTTTTACTTACACAAACTAGAATTTTCATATATTGTATTTAAATAATGTGCTCTATTGATTTATAGAACGCAAAGCAGATATTATAGTTTATTTCAAAATTCGCACAAAGATAGAATTTTACTATTATTATGCTTTATTAACTATGCGAAAATTCGCCAAATATCAATTATACATTTTTTCGGCATAAATAGGAATAATAATGACAAGATTAGAGCAATTGAACGCCATGTTGAAAGAATCTCCAAATGATTCTTTCTTATTATTTGCCATTGCTAAGGAATATGAAAAGATCAACTCATGGGAAAGAGCTATTCAATTCTACGAGAAGGTAGTTGAGAATGACTCAAACTACGTAGGTGTTTATTACCATCTTGGAGCTGTTCAAGCTGAGTTGGGTAATACTGATCTTGCAATGTCGACGTATAAAAAAGGCATACAAATATGCAAAGCATTGGGTGACCATCATGCACTAAGTGAACTAAAATCAGTTTTGATGAATTTGGAGATTGAAGATTAAGTTAAAAATACTACTTAGTAATATTCACAAGAATGAAAAACCCTACAATTATAAGAAGATAATAGAATTTTAAAGGTTTGGATATCTCCGTTCTTCTAAACTTTGCGCTGGAATCGGGATTTTTATTATTATCAATTTGTTATGATTCTTTCTAAAAAATCACGCCAGCTTGGATGTTCCTCCGAATGCAAACCTGGGTTTTAAACCAAGGCTATAAATAATTTGTACTATAAACTCCCTTAAATACTTTAGTTGCTGAACCGCTTAGCCAAATATTTTCAAATTCACTATTCGAGTTAATCGAGAATTTGACTTCTAGAAGACCGCCCTTAGTTTGGATTTCAATTGTATGTTCTCCCGTGTCTAGTTTACTATGTAAGGCATATGCCAAGGCTGCTGCGGTTACTCCTGTTCCACAAGATAATGTTTCGTCCTCTACCCCACGCTCATATGTAGCGACAATAAGTTTACCATCTACGACCTCAACAAAATTAACATTTATTCCTTCTGCTTTGAACTCAGAAGAATATCTAATGGATTGGCCTTGCTCTTTGACATCAATATCATCAATGTCTTCGACAAATATAATATAATGCGGGGAGCCAGTATCTAAAATATAGTAGCCGTCCCCAATATGATAATCGGATACATTACTCATCATTAAAGAAATAGTGCCATCCGAGTTAAACTTAGAAATGTGCTCTCCATCGATGGCTAAAAATCTATATTCTTTAGGAGCCAGACCTACTTGATTTGCAAATGCAGTAATACATCGACCACCATTACCGCACATAGAACTGGTACGCCCATCCGCATTATAGTAGATCATTTCATAGTCATACATGGCATTTGTCGCCAAAATGATAAGACCGTCTGCACCTATGCCAAACTTACGGTCGCACATACGTTGAATAACTTTATGATCATGCTGGGAGAGAAATTTCTCCCTTCTCTGATCTATAAGTATAAAGTCATTACCAGTACCTTGGTATTTTGTGAAAGGAATATCCATTATAATAATTTAATGCATCAACTCAATCGGGTTATTCTTGTCTTCCATTTCATGCAATGGAATACCCATGACATATGCACGATATGTAGCGATAGATAATAATAATAGTATGATCCCTAAACCAATATAGGAAAATTTCCATCCCCAAATATTTCCTAAGTAATGCTCGTCGGGGTCTACTATCTTCTTGGGATCTTCGTTTTTATTCTCGTTCATAATATATTACTTAAACGTGAAATGAAAATATCAGCAATTCATAAGATGCATAAAATACAATGCTGCGAAAATAAGCTTAACTAGATAAAAAACTATTTTTGATCTGGCTTATTAGTATAATATATATTAAATAGAATCTATGAACGTTATAAATAGCCGAGATTCTTGGACTAGCGATGTGGAATGGTGAGACCGGTAGGTCGAAGACTCCAATCTGAAGCGCTATTCAGCTGAAGATTGGAGGCCGAGCGAATAGCGAGTCATGAAACGTAGCGACCCGGAGGGTAGGCCCATGATGCATATAAGAGTTAACCAGTTAAGAATTATGGACGTATGGCATAGCGTTTGATTACCAATACATTAGATATATAATAAATAATTATGAGAAAGTATGGTTTAGTGATTGGAAGTTCAGTGCTGAGTGCTATAATAGCGATATTTCTCTACAAACTGATCGAAAATCCAAAGACAGTTATCTATCAAGCAAATGCAGCGCCTACCTATACATCTAGTAATTTTGGAGGCAATACCGCGCAAAATGGTTCTGCGCATAGGCCTTTCATATCTTCTTCTCCAACTGACTTTACAAGTGCAGCTAGCATAGTAGCTCCAGTAGTTGTCAATATAAACTCAATAGACAATCGAAGATTTTGGGAATCGTCACAAAACTCCACTGGATCGGGAGTGATAATATCGCCCGACGGATATATCGTCACTAATAATCATGTCATAGAAGATGGGGATAAATATGAAGTTACGCTATATAATAAAATGGAATATATGGCGACCCTAGTGGGTAAAGATCCATCCACTGATTTAGCACTACTAAAAATTGAGAGCGAGTTAGAAGTGCCTTATCTGCCATTTGGAAATTCGGACTCTTTGCGCGTAGGTGAGTGGGTGCTAGCGGTTGGAAATCCATTTAATCTTAGTACCACCGTGACGGCTGGAATTGTTAGCGCTAAGGGTAGAACAATAGATATATTGCAAGGGAAAAATACGATAGAATCATTTATACAAACAGATGCGGCGATAAATCCTGGAAACAGTGGTGGCGCGCTGGTAAATACAAATGGGGAACTTGTAGGAGTCAATACTGCTATCATCACGCGAACTGGTCGATACGAAGGTTACTCGTTTGCTGTACCCGTAAATCTTGTAAGCAAAGTAATAAATGACTTGAAAAATTATGGTGTGGTACAGCGTGGTCTATTGGGTATAGACATGATAGAGGTAAATAGCAGTCTGGCCGAAAAGCTAGATTTAGAAGAGATAGCGGGCGTGTATATCAATAGAATAGAGCCTGGAGGGGGTGCCGCTGAAGCAGGTCTCAGAGAAGAGGATGTATTGCTCAAGATAAATGACAAGAAAATAGAATCCGCTCCAAACTTGTCAGAATTTATCGGGATGCAACGCCCTGGTAATACCCTCAAAATAGAATTTCTCAGAAAAGGAAAAAAAATGATGGCAGATGTGTTACTCAGAAATGAGAAGAACAGCACTGACTTTGTGACGGTTGATGTAAACGAATTTGATGTATTACAAGATTTAGGTTTTGAGCTGCGTGAACTTAGCCAAGATGAAAGATTAAGACTAAACATCACAGGGGTGATGGTGAAGAGTGTATATAAAGGCAGCCCGATTGCCAGAACAAATATGGATCCTGGATTTGTGATCACAAAGGTGAATGACACCGTAATTACTAATATAGAGGAAGTTATAGAACTAATAGACGCCGCGGAAGATAAGGTGATGTTAGAGGGAATCTACGAACATTTTTCTGGTGATTATTTTTACGCATTTAAGAAGTAAATTTCATTCCTAATAAGTAATTTTAGGGATGGGAAGAAAAGATCTGAATGCAAGTATAAATAAGGACGAAAACAAGCTGGGTGTTAGCCGTATGCATAGAAGACTGGAACGAATCTATCTTGGTGGCGGTAAAGAGAAGATAGAAAAGCAACACGCTCGTGGTAAATTGACAGCCCGAGAACGCATCGATTATCTTATCGATGATAACTCCTACTTTTTTGAACTTGGTGCTTTTGCAGGCTTCGGTATGTATAAAGAACATGGCGGTGCTCCTGCCGGTGGGGTTGTAATGGGCTTAGGATACATTGCTAAAAAGATGTGTATGATAGTCGCAAATGATGCGACGGTAAAAGCTGGTGCTTGGTTCCCTATAACCGGTAAAAAGAACCTGCGAGCGCAGGAGATTGCTTTAGAAAATAGAATTCCACTAATTTATCTAGTTGACAGTGCAGGTGTTTACCTACCTATGCAGGATGAAATATTTCCTGATAAGGAACATTTTGGTAGAATGTTTAGAAACAATGCGGTCATTTCCTCAAAGGGTATACCACAGATAGCCGCTATTATGGGTAGCTGTGTAGCAGGAGGTGCGTACCTACCGATTATGTCTGATGAGGCACTTATCGTGGAGGGTAATGGATCTATATTCTTAGCGGGTCCCTACTTAGTGAAAGCTGCGATAGGTGAAACTGTAGATAAGCAAACTTTAGGTGGCGCAGTGACGCAAAGCAGTATCAGTGGCGTTACAGACTATATCATGAAAGACGATGCGGAATGCTTAGATACTATAAAAGACCTTGTAGGTAAAATGGGTAGTCGAAATCGTGCTGGATTCGACAGAATCGAATCCAAGCAACCTAGCCTGCCCGCACAGGATATATATGAAAACTTTCCGTCTGAATCTACGAAGCCTTATAAGTCTATGACTATCCTAGAGAGTATCGTGGATGAGGGAAGTATTACGGAATATAAAAAGACTTATGGCAAGACTATCATATGTGCATACGCGCGCGTAGATGGATGGTCTGTAGGTATAGTTATGAATAGCAGGGAAGTAACAAAGAGCGCGAAAGGTGAAATGCAGTTTGGAGGAGTGATCTACTCTGATAGCGCAGATAAAGCAACCAGATTTATCATGAATTGCAATCAGAAAAAAATACCATTAGTGTTCTTACAAGATGTTACTGGCTTTATGGTAGGAACGAGATCAGAGCATGGAGGTATAATAAAGGATGGTGCTAAGCTGGTAAATGCTGTTAGTAATTCAACTGTCCCAAAATTTACTGTGGTAATGGGTAATAGCTACGGAGCTGGTAATTATGCAATGTGTGGCAAAGCCTATGACCCCAGGATGATTGTCGCGTGGCCCACTGCTAAAATAGCTGTAATGGGTGGAACACAAGCGGCCAAAGTACTCACACAAATACAAGTCAGTTCGCTTAAAGATAAAAATAAATCACCCGACGAGAAGGCCGAGAAGAAACTATTTGACTCTATCAAAGCTAAATATGATGAACAGTCAACTTGCTATTATGCTGCTTCTAGATTATGGGTGGATGCAATCATCGATCCTGTTGATACTAGACATTTTATCTCTACTGGAATAGCAATGGCGAACCATGGTAAAGTAAAGAAATTCAATGTTGGGGTTATGCAAACATAGTTGCTACAATTCCAATATTGCTTGGCTCCCAAATAATAATATAAATAGGGATATTCCAAGAAGAGTAACCTGTACAACCATAAGGAGATAATCGAAATTTAAGGGTTTGGATTACTCCATTTTTCTAAATTTTTCGCTAAAATGGGGGTAATTCTTGTAAGCAATTTGTCATGATTTTTTCCAAAAAATAACGCCAAATTGGATCTAACTCTGATGATAATCCTGGGTTTTCAACCCAGGTCTATAAATATTTCACTCCCGAAAATCGGGACGGGCTACCCTGTGGTGATGTGCTCTTACTTCTGAATACCCC
>Ga0114952_1000538_pt1 | contig 39125 bp, 31 predicted proteins | sample SidtaG_2_FD_87303 | JGI IMG/M metagenome (GOLD analysis project Ga0114952, IMG submission 87303) | Marine algal microbial communities from Sidmouth, United Kingdom - Sidmouth_Asex2 metaG | ecosystem: Host-associated > Algae > Red algae > Unclassified | place: Sidmouth, United Kingdom | collected...
TAGGAGGTCAAATATGGGAACAATATTCGATGTGTTAATAAGAAAAATGGTAAATTATATCTAGAACCCAATAAAATCAATACTTAAAAAGGGAGGCTTAAGCGCCTATACCTACAAACTTAATTTGATGCCATTATAAATTACCCTAATTATTCTGGTTATAAAAACGCTAATACATCTAGGAATCTTTTTAGTAAAAAATCTTATTTGGGTGATTTGGTATTTTTCCTAAGCTATAAATTTCACAACTTTCTGACTTGATATTTATCACTCGAGATATCATTGGTAAATGGGTATAAAAAAACCAGTAAATATATTTTACTGGTTTTTAAAAAATTGTGAATCAAATATTTATACCTGAAACTTATTCGTCGGGGTGGCAGGATTCGAACCTGCGACCTCCTCGTCCCAAACGAGGCGCGATAACCGGGCTACGCTACACCCCGTGTAACTAAATAAGGCTATAAAATATCCCTTATTTTGGGAATGCAAATATAATACAATACTTCTTAATTAAACAAAAATAAATCACATAAAAATAACTTAACATTTAAAATATTAAGTATCAATCTAATAATCATTAAAATCAACTAAAAAAATTATCTATAAAGGGTAAAATGCCCTATATACTGTATATTCTCACTATCATTTTGATTTACGACATACCAATAATCACCTGTTGGCAACTTATTACCTTCATAAGTACCATCCCATCCAAACACATCATTTAATATCGCTACAACTCTACCGTAACGATCATAAATTTTCACTTCCATATTTGGGAAACACTCTCTATTTTTAGGTACCCATTTTTCATTAACAACATCTCCATTAGGTGTGAAAAAGTTTGGAAACTCCAGCACACATGTAAAATCAAAAGGTATTTTCACCGTTATATGACATCCCTTTTCATCTACAGCTTTTGCGGTTAAAACAGCATCCTCATTTAATGTGTATACATTTTCACTACCAGTACTATTTCCTTGAAAAAAGTATTCATAAGTACCAAAACCACCAGAAGCTTTTGCTGTTATTTCATTGGGGCCAGTTTTCACTACATTTAAAACTAATGGTTTATACAAGTCTATCGTAAAATCTGTGGTAATAGAACAACCATTTCCATGATAAATATGTACTCTGTAATCGCTCGGCGGTAAATCTCCCCATGCATACTCCGTATCTGCTAATACTAAGCGTTCTTCATCTGTTAATGGTGGAGTAACAGCATTTAAATCTTCTAAATAAAATAATACGTCTGGTAAAATACTTGTATCTTCCATTTCTACTCTAACAGTACTGTTAGGAAATATACCATCACAACCATAAAGTGGTATAGCTGTTGCTTCCAAATTTACTCCCACCCCTATAGGTACTATAACATTATCTGTACACCCATTTTTATCTCTAACAAATATAACATAGGTTTCGTTTCCTTTTAAATTATCAAAAAACAAATCATCATTACGCACAAAGCCTTCTGTAAGATCACTTGGATCTGGCTCTATAAAGCCTGGCCCAGATACTCTTGTTTCATAATAATTAACTAACGTAACTGAATCTTCAAACGGGGTTCCTCCTGTAATTCTTACCGTTGCTGTACCATCCGATGCATTTACGCATAATTCTGGGGTAGAATCAAAGTCTAACCTCAACTCATCTGGCTGTTGTATTCTTAAAGTTCGTTTTACATCGCAACCAGACTCATCTTGTATTAATATTTTATACTCTTTTGCTTCTAAATCTGTAAATACGTATATATTTGGGTTGCTTGGGTCGCTAAAAAACTCAGTAAAATTAGGTTCTATTGCGAATTGTATTAAACCTTCTCCCCCGCTTACAACTTCAATTTCAATACTACCATCTGTTTGCCCATTACAAGAAATGGGGTTTGATACAGCTGTAACTATTATTTCTGCTGGCCTTACTATTTCATCTACTTTTTTTACATCTCCACAAGTACCTCCACTAGTCACTGCTATATAATAATTGCTCCCAGCTTCTAAACCTTCAAAAGTACCTTCGTTTTTTGGTCCTTGAACAATGGTAGCCGTTACACTGGGGCTAAAAGCATTTGTACCTGGGTCTCCATCATACAGAGTGAATGTATAATTTCCTACTCCGCCAGATGCAAAAGATTCTATTCTACCATCTATTTGAGAAAAACAAGATATATCATCTGGCAAATTAATAACTAAGTCTACTTTTTGCGCATCTCTCAAGGTAACTCCATTAGAAACCACTACACCACATATGTTAGTTGAACTCACTTTGCGTACATCATACTGATAAGGTGAAGGTCTTGGGTTTCCTGGTATAAGAACAGATGTTGCTGCCCCCATTGATATGAATGGATCTGTATCTGGGACACCTACGTGCCTATACTCATACTCAAAACCAACTTCTGGGTTTTGTATACTCAAACGCATTTCACCTAAACCTCCACAACCAGGAGCTCTTACTTGTACTAAATTTGGTATAATTGGCGGTGGTGAATCTACATAATAAGGGATTGTTACTCCAACACAATCAAAACTAGAAGAGACTTCTATCGCATACCATCCTGAACTAATAAAACCTCCTGTGGCTCCTTCAAATGTTGGCGAATTCTGCAATCCACTTCTAGACAATTCATCAATAATATCATTACTACCTAAATAAATTAACTGGTAATTATAACCTGCTCCTAAAACGCCTCCCATAGCTCCGGCTGTACCTGTAGTTTCATCTCCTGTTGTTGGATCATAAGCTTCTAAAATAGCATTATTCCCTGCCGGACAAACCAATCCAGATGGCTCTCTAATACCTGCTACTATTGGGGCTACAGCATCTAGCGTAATATTAAAAAAGTCCTCGCAACCTTCTATATCTCTTATTTCTATAATATAATCACCACTAACTAAATTTTCAAATTCATTAACTACATTAAAAGGATATAATTCTGTATAATTAGTTGTTCCTATTGTAATTACACCTGCGGTATCTTCCAACAACAAACGATACTCATAAGGTGAATAATTCCAACCACCAGAACCAGCAGCTATTATTTTACCTTCATTATTATTACAACTTACATTTCCTTCCTCTACTGCAGATACATCTAATGGACCGCTTGGTGTTCTAATAGTTGCCGTATTACTATACCCGTCACATTTAGGATTCCCTTGCTCTCTTATTACTATTCGCAGGTTTCCTCCTGGCAAATTAGATATTACCGCTGGGTTACCATCTACAACAGTGTTTATAGATCCAGTTCCATTATCTACAGGTGTAGATAAACTAAAATCTCCTCCATTAGAAAAACCAACATCAGTAGCATCATAAATCCAATAATCATAAATTCCCGTATAAGCTGTTATATCAATATTTAATGCCCCATCTCCAGTAGCGTCTGTTCTGTAACAACTAATTGGTTTATTTTCACTTATGGTAATCGTAGGTTCCGTAGGACTAATAATTGTATGTGCTATAATTGGATATATACACCCTCCAGTATCATTTATTTGTAATCTATATTCTCCTGCAACCATTGGTAAATCAAATGTTATAGAACTACCACTATTTTGCACTTGACTTGGTACCAAAGCCACTGATGTTCCTTGGTCCTCAATAGTAAAATCCGTAGAACCAACTACATCTACTCTAATACGCTCTGGGTCCTCACAATTCATAGGTGAAATCCTAGTTATGGTTCCACTTACTGTGGATGGCGAATCTAAAATTATTGAGGTTGGAATAACAAACTCACAACCCTCACTGTCAATAGCATAAACATCTATGATTTGTTGAGCACCATTATCTACGATTTCTATAGTATGTGTTACACCTCCTGTTTCGTAACTTCCTGCAGGATCAATTTTATAGCCATAAGGGCCTCCATTACCAATGTTGGTTACAGTAATTTCTATATCTGTAGAACTAAATCTGCTAACTCCTAGCTCACAAGCAAAAGGAAGTGCACTAGCCGTAATTGTAAACGGAGGCGGATTAATAACTTCTATCTCACCAGACAAATCAGTACAACCTCTAGCCGTACGAACTTCTACTTGATATCTTGTTGCTTCAGCTAAATTGGAAAAAACTCCTGTATTATTAACTTCCATTTCTGTTGGAACTGCATCTAAATCATGTAAAATAAATTCTACAGGAATATCTACACCTGTTCCTGATATCAATGTAACAGTGATGCTACCATCGTCTTCATCATTACAGCTTATATTTTCTACTACTGGTAAATTAAGTCTTGGAGAGGTAGCTAATATAACTTCTACTCTTGCTATATCCTGACAAAGTGGCAAAGTACTAGAATCTAAATCTATAACTAAAATATTATATTGCTCCCCTGAAACATTAGGGTCTACATTAATAAACTGATTAGTTCCTTGAGTAGGGCCTACATTTGTTAAAGCGCCAGTAGCAACAACCTCTCTTCTTAATTGAAATTCAAAATTACCACTACCGCCTGTAGTGCTTACTGTTATTACTCCATCTCCTGCATTACATGTAGGTTCAGAAGTTGCTTTGGCTGATATTGCGAAAAAATCAAAAACTCTAGCAATCACTGTATTTGTACAACCATTTCCATCCCTAACTACAATGGTATAATTTCCTGGATTTGGAACTGTAAAATTTGGACTATTTTGAAAACCACTTCCTATGTTATATTGAAAAGTTTCATTTGGAAGACCAGAACTTGTAGTTAATGGTGTTGTAACGTTTACCGTATAATTAGCCACTGCAGTACACTGATTAATTACATTTACTACTGGTGTGGGTACTCCTGGCGCTTCAGTCACTGTGATAGGAAAAGTACCTACACAACCATTCGTGTCTCGAACATAAAAATCATACGTTTCAGGATAAGTCCCTACAACTTCATAGGTTGTTTCTGTTGTAAAAACTGTTGGCTCTGGACCCCCAGACAGAACATAAGCAAATTCATAAGGTCCTACTCCCCCATTCCCTCTTACTGTAACTAACGCTCCTCTACCTGCCCCTACTACTGACGGACACAAGGCTGGTTGATTAGTATCAACTACAAGTGAAGGTATGCTTTGCGTAATACTTACTAAAGCACTTCCATCACATAGGGTATCATCATCATTAACCAATACTTGATAATTACCTGCTGGCAAGCTTGAAAACGTACCATTGTAAGGTAATGGCGTAACATTGGTTAACACTTGAGGGGGTCCTACAAGACCTCCTGTATCGGTATTTTGTAATTGCACTGTAAAATTAGATGGATTATTAATAAGTCCATCAACTGTATATGAAATAATACCATTTCCTGTAGTGGAACAAGAAACTGTGTTTGCTATTGCCGTTACTGTAACGGGGTTTATAGGTGGAATAGGATCTATACGCTCTATGTAACTACATCCCGAGTTGTTTACAACTTCCACAAAATAAGTAGTACCAAATGCTATTTCGCCTGCAAAATTATGTGTATCTGCATCTACGTTAGGAGCGCTTAAAGGCCCGCCAACCAAACCTATACGATAAGGTGGGTCTGGTATAGGTGTTTCTACAATATCTACTACAAATGCTGTGTAAGGTGTTGCACAGTCTATTGGTGGAGTATTAGCTATAGGAACCAAATCTATCTGTCCTTGATCTAATATTACTGTTTCTCTTTCTTCACAACCGGAAGCATCCGTTGTAATTACTGTATAAGTTCCTGGTATAAGGTTCGGAAAATTAGCTGTTGTACTTGCTGTTGGCCCAACACTAGCTACAGTAAATCCGCTGATATCTTCTAATGTATAGGTGTAATTTGCCGCACCATTAATTACATTTGTTACATCTATAGACCCTACTGTTCCTGTAGGAGTACATATGGCATCACTTACAGCAACGGTGGCATCAACAGGTACACTCGTGTTAATTGTTGCTGATAGTAATGGACTTGTACAGCCTCTACTATCTTGTATCATAAAAGTACTATAAGTACCAGGAGCATATCCTGAAAATATGTTTTGTGAAGAAAAACTGGCTCCGTTATCATTACTAAAAGTATACGGAGGAATACCTTGGGTTGTATCTGGCAATAGTGTTATAATACCGTTATCAGCTCCACAAACTGTATTTGTAGGCACAGCTGTACCTGCTATAACCTCTGTTGGAGAAATAGTAACCACATTAGATTCATTTATACATCTATATCCATCCTCATCTCTATCCCTAATTCTAAATTGATATGTTGTATCTGTTGTAATAGAACCATCATTAGGTATGCTGTATACAAAAGAAGTTCCTGTTATATTATTTGCATCTGACGTATAAGGAGCTCCATTAATACTAACTTCATAAATATCATAATCTCCTATACCATTGGGGTTACCATTGGTTATATTCACACGAATTTGTCCAGGCAGCCCTCCACAGTCTAATTCTTGAATTATTGTAGCAGTGGGAATTACTTCTGGCTCCACAGTTACTGTTACAATATCTCTACAATTATTAGCATCTCTAACTTCTATAGTATACGTATTAGGCGTAAGTCCACCAAAAACATTGCTTCCATTTAAAGTTCCGTTTATTCGATATTCAAATGGGGCAACGCCAGTAGTGGGCAGTGTAAACACTAATGTAGCTGCATCAACGTTATCATAACATAAGTCTGAGGCCGCTGTATCTAATGATATTGAAGGAGATTCTAATGGTGTTAAATCAAAAGTAAACGTATTTGTACAACCTTCTGTATCTTCCACCGATAATATATATTGATTACCAGGTGTAGAATCTTGTGTAAGATTTCCAAAAGTTCTACCTGATTGAGGACCAACTGTGCTGCCATCTGGATATTCAAGAATATATTTAAATCCACCCCAACCTCCTGTAGGGTTTGCCCTGACACTTCCTCTATTACCATTTGAACAACTCATAGGAGTTACTGTTCCTCCTAAAGTTAATTCAGGTTCTTCTTCTATAATTACTGACGCTGTATCTGTACATCCTGTATCGGCATCTGTCACTGTTATAGTATACGTACCAGCTACAGAAAGTGGCAAATTTACCTCATTGGCATTTTGGAGAGCACTTTCTGGACTTGGCGGGTTAATACCATCGTCTATACTATAAGTATAATTATTCGTAAAACCATCTATAATAAAAGTTCCTGTTCCATCGCCTTCACCAAAACAAACTCTTGTATCTCCTCCTGACTTCAATCTTGCTCTAATAGAGCTTACAACTGCTGGCGAAAAACTAGCCGTATAACTACATCCATTAACATCAATGACTTCAAATAGGTAGACCGTTGTTGTACTTAAACCTGTAATTACAGTATTAGTATTATCTCCATCCGCATCAAAACCTGGTGTTGGATTAATAACCCTGTAAGTAGCAATTGCTGCATTACTCGTTACTATTAGTTCAACATCTGAAGTTCCTGCAGCACAATTAATATTACTTTGCGTAAATGTGATTGCTGTAGGCGGATCAACATCTTTTATTTCTATAGGAGTTAATTCTAAACGACAACCACCATCATCTCTAATAATTGGCGTATAGATTCCTGGTGCTAAATTTTCATACAGCGTTTGAGATGAAAAATTTGCAGGGTCATCACCAGATATGCTAAACACATAACCACTTCCAGAACCTCCAGAAAATGGACCAGGAAATTCTATTCTCCCTCCATCAATTCCTCCTGTTGCATTACAAGATCTATTAGCAACTATTATTGGAGCTCCTGAATCTATGACTCCAACTGTAATAACTGTTACAACATCTGTTAAGTCCAATGTACAGTCAAAACCTCCTTGTTGGTATCGTACTTGTAAATTATTATATGTTCCAGCAGAAACTGATATTTTAGGGTTACTGCTCCATGAGTCAGAAGGTGTTGCTCTATAAGATAAGTTATACCCTTTAGCATCACCAATAGTAAAATCAATTTTTGCTCCACCATTAACACATGTTCCATCTGTACCACTTGCCGTTATAACAGGAGGTGTTAGCTCTTCTACATTTGCCGATGCTTCCTTAACACATCCATTATTATCTGTAATCACAAAATCATAAGACCCTGCGGAAGTAACACTATAAGTTGTATCTGTTGTATATGATGTTGTTGAAGAGCCTCCATCGCTTGCTGTAAATGTATATGGTGGGGCTCCTCCTGAAGTTCTTACTATTATATCTACACTAGGGACACCACAACCAAAACTATTATTTACTTCTGTAGAGGCAGACAATGCCACCAAACCATCTCCTATTACTATTGGGTTTCCACTTGTATCAAAACTTTGTCTTGGTGCAGGAGTACCAGTTGAAGGGTCTCCTTTACATTGTTGTGTTTCTACTTGTACACTGTAGGTACCCATACCTACTGTTGCAAATGTATATGGGTTATCTGGGATAAAAGTTGTAAACTCTTGGGGTACACCTGCATTGTCCAACAACGTATATTTGTATGGTCCTGGAACATTATTCACATTTACGCTTATACTACCATTTTGCCCAAAACACCGTGTATCTACAGTAGTAACATCAATATCTATATCTTGTTGCTCTATAATTATAGGCTCATAAAGGTATTCACAAGTACCAGGTGTACCTTGTAATCTTGCTTTTACAGTATAGGTGTTAGGAGCTAAGCCATTAAATATGGCTGAAGATTGCCACGCTCCAAAACCAGCACCGCTATCTATACTATATTCGTAAGCACTGGAAAGGTTGGTTATCTGTATTCTCCCATCTACACCACATATGTAATCTCTTTTTACGAATGTTTGTGTAATGGTACTTTTCTTTACTTTTAAATAATAATATGCACCACTATTTACCCTTACCCTATATTCTGCTCCTGTAGCTGAAGATATTGCACTAGCATCTAAAGTAAAACTAGTACTTGAACTCACATCTGACCAACATCCAATATTTGTATTAGCACAATCGTTATTTACATCAAACGTACAACTGCCACTTGGGTTAAATTGCTGCCATTGGTGGGCTCCAGAAACACTTGTTGTTACAACCCTATCATCAAAATTTCCACAGAGGTTAAAGCGACCAACTGTATTACCGCCTGTACTACAATTTACTTCTTTATCTGCACCTACTATTATAGTGGCGAACATTAACATGCTAGACACTTTAGTATTTTTATCGTAAGTAGTAAAAACTTTGGATTTTTCTCCTATAGCGGTTTTTTCATCTAAATCTATCATTCTTAGATGCTCTCCCTCTACTACAGCAGCAGTTAACTCTGTAATAAATGTACTTATTTTAGTATTTGCAATTGCTGAAGTGCCTAATATTGACAAACATAATAGCAACAAAATACCATAAAGCAGGTGCCTTGGTTTCTTCGGGAGCATAGGTTAAGTCTTTGTTTTTAATAAGAATCAGCGAGATTTGGGATCTGCTATATTTTTATAATAAAATTGTTTAACTTTATATTAACGCATATAATTACATAATAGTACGTCTTTATCCTTTTTTTCGATGTGATGTAGTTTTTTTAGCATTCACCAATAAAAAATGTGTTCTTAACTAAAAAAGAATAGATTATTAATTTACAAAAAAATTAATTATAAAAAAAATAAACTTAAAAAAAAATTAAGATTCAAAATAAAGTCTTGCTATGAGATAAAAATAAATATTAACCCGACGGTTATAAAATTAGACTCAAAAAACGACATTACGCTAAGAGCTTCTAATTAAAAGATTCTATTGCTTTTTTTACAGAGCCATGCTCTTTCAATAATTTTTCAGCTTTATCATAAGAAATATTTAATGCTTCTACAATATACCTAGTGCCACGATCTACTAACTTATCATTACTTAATTGCATGTTCACCATTTTATTCCCCTTTACTCTCCCTATTTTTATCATTAAAGCTGTAGAAATCATATTTAGAACTAATTTTTGAGAAGTTCCACTTTTCATACGCGTACTACCTGTTAAGAATTCTGGACCAACATTTACTGCAATTGGTATTTCTACTACTTTTGTTAAAGGTGAATTTGGGTTGTTCGTGATACAAGCAGTTAATAACCCCTTTCCCTTTGCTTTAGTCACCCCACCAATAACGTACGGTGTTGTACCAGATGCAGCAATACCAATTACAACATCATTCTGCCCTACTTCATAGGTGTTTATATCTTTCCAAGCCTGTTGGGTATCGTCTTCGGCATTCTCCACTGCTTTACGTATTGCAGCATCTCCTCCTGCTATAAGCCCTATTACTCTATCATATGGCATTCCAAAAGTTGGTGGTATTTCTGAAGCATCTAAAATTCCTAATCTACCACTTGTTCCTGCACCAATATAAAAAAGCCTCCCTCCTTTATCAAATCGCTCTTCTAAAGCATTAACCAGAATTGTTATCTCTGGAATTACCAAAGCAACAGCATCGGCAATTTTTTTATCTTCGTTATTCATATTTTCTAGGATTGATGATGTACTCATCTTTTCTAGACTGTCATAATTTGAAGGTTGTTCTGTAATTTTATTATAGTCAGACATCAGCATAAAAATAATATTGATTTAATAAGGCAAAAGTAAGTAAATTACATAAAGGCTGCTCTAAGATGTATTCAAAGGAAAACCCTTTTTATCTCGAAGAAAGCTTGGGTATATTAAATCTAGATTATTGAGCAAACCCTATTTGCATACCTGTCTTTAACGTAAACTACCCCGGGACAAGGCCATGAAGCATTTGAATGAAAAATATTGTAATTTCGAGACAAGCCTCGGAGCATTTGATCTCGATTATCAAGTAAAATTGCGCTATTTGTTTTACTTTTAACTTTAATGAGCAAAGAGATTAAAAAAGACGAAGGAGCGTGGGCTTGGGTGCCTATTCTCTATTTTACCCAAGGTCTACCTTACGTATTAGTTATTAGTGTTTCTACTATATTATATAAAAGACTTGGGTTTACTAATGAAGAACTAGGTTTATATACCAGCTTGTTATACCTACCATGGTTATTGAAGCCTTTGTGGAGTCCTTTTGTTGATTTAAAAAGCACCAAGCGTAATTGGTTTTTGAATATGCAATTATTAATTTCAATTGCCCTTTTAGGTGTTGGCTTATCTTTACCTACTAATTTATTTGTAATAACATCTCTAGCTTGTTTTTGGATGGTTGCCTTTGCATCTGCCACTAACGATATTGCATCTGATGGTTATTACATGCTTGGTCTAACCCAAAAAAAACAATCGTTCTTTGTTGGCATAAGAAGTACCTTTTACCGTTTAGCCATGGTTACAGGAGAAGGTTTAATAGTTATATTAGCTGGTTTTTTAGAAAACTATTACGGGGACAATACAAAAGCGTGGTCAGTTACCATTATTTGTACAGCTGTATTAATGTTATTACTAACATTAAGCAATTACTTTGTAACTCCTAAATACGAATCTTCAATAGCAATAGAGAAAGAAAAACCTGTTAGCTTTTTTGTTGTTTTTAAATCTTTTTTTGATAAACCAAATATTGGTATTGCTTTAGCATTTATTCTTTGTTACCGATTAGGAGAATCACAATTAGTAAAAATGGCAGCTCCCTTTCTTTTAGACCCCTCAACTGAAGGTGGTTTAGGATACTCTACAACTGCTGTAGGTACAATTAATGGGACAGCAGGAATTGTTGCGCTTACTATTGGCGGAATTTTAGGCGGAATTTTAATTTCTAGAGACGGACTAAAAAAATGGATGCTACCCATGGTTTTATCTCTAAATATTCCAAATGTATCTTATGTGCTATTAGCATTTACAAAAACCACTAGCACTATAGCGGTTGTTGGTACCGTAATGTTAGAAAAATTTGGATACGGTTTTGGATTTGCTGCATTTTTAATTTATCTGATTTATATAGCTGAGGGTGAATCTAAAACATCACATTATGCAATTGCCACCGGTTTTATGGCATTAGGGATGATGCTCCCTGGGATGATTAGTGGCTATATTCAAAAATGGTTAGGATATGACGGCTTCTTTCTTTGGGTAGTCATTGCCGCATTACCATCCTTATTTTTATTAAAACACATTACGTATCCTGCAGATTACGGAAAAAAAACAAATACTTAAAATGACTGCTATTTTATCTTATACTAAAGCTAAAACTGAATTAACTTTTGCCGAAAAAATTGGTCAGTTATTTATGCCCGCAGCATTTATTAATGATACCGAAGCAGAAATTACAACCTTAGAAAATCTTATTCGAGATTATAACATAGGTTCTCTCTGCTTTTTTCATAGTCGCGCAAGTGCTGCTACAAATTTTGAAGGTAAAAAAAAGATTATTTATAACAACGACAGCCTTAACACCTTAAAAAAAATAATTAAACGTTACCAAAGTGCGGCCAAATACCCTTTACTTATTAGTATTGATGCCGAGTGGGGTTTAGCAATGCGTATAGAGAATACACCAAAATATCCCTACGCCATTACTTTAGGAGCCATTAAAAACAATACTGATGTATTATTTGATGTTGGCAAACAAATTGCAATAGATTGCAAAAATGCTGGAATTCATTGGAATTTAGCACCTGTTGTAGATATAAATAACAATCCAAATAATCCAGTAATAGGATACCGATCATTTGGAGAAAATAAAGAACTTGTAACAACTAAAGCGGTTGCTTTTATTAAAGGTGCTGAAAGTGAAAACATTTTAACTTGCATTAAACATTTTCCAGGACATGGTGATACAGATACCGATTCCCACCTTGGTCTTCCCATAATTAAAAAATCAAAAAAAGAACTTTTAGACAACGAACTATATCCTTTTAAAGAAATTATAAAAAAAAATGTTGATTCTGTAATGGTTGGACACCTTGCTGTTCCTTCCTTATCTGATGGTGAAAATATTCCCGCAACTTTATCCTCATCTATTATAAAAGGTGTTTTAAGAAAAGAATTGGGTTTTAATGGTGTGGTTATTTCAGATGCTTTAAATATGCACAGCGTATCTAAATTGTATACTATAAAAGGTAAGTTAGAATGGCTTGCTTTTAATGCTGGCAACGATGTTTTATGCTTTGCCGAAAACACATTAGAAGGGATAACCACTATTTTAAAAAATGCATCAAAAAACCAAATTGAAGAAAGTTTTGAGCGCATCTGGAAACTAAAAGAAAAGGCTTTTAAAAATAAGAATCAAGTTCAAAAATCGAGTTCAAGTTCAAGACTAAAGGAGCATGATAGACTGAACCATGAAATAGCAGAAAATAGCATTACATTATTTAATGGGGATGATGAAAATATAATTTCATTTAAAAAAGAGGGATTTACAGGAATAAACGTTGGCAACAAAGATAAAAATTGTTTTTTCGACTTAATTTCTGATGAAGTTTCGTTTGACTCTTTACTATACTCCAAACTAAATATTGACACATTAAAAATTAAACTTATCAATAAAAAAAACATCTTAATTTCATTATTTCCTCCTCAAATTAAACCTGCTAATAATTTTGGTTTTTCAGTAGAAGAAATAAATTTCATTAATGAATTAATAAGAACTAAAAATACTGTCATTTATTTATTTGGTAATCCATATGTTTTAAATATTTTCGCCACCGCAAATTCAAAAGCAACACTAATAGTTTACGAAAACACAATACAATTTCAAAAACAAGCAACCAAACACTTTCTGGGCAACATATCTGCCTTGGGAAAACTACCCATTACCATTAACTAAAAATTAAGAATGAAAATTTACAAAGTAATTGGATTAATGTCCGGAACCTCTTTAGACGGTTTAGACATAGCCTACTGTCACATCTGGAATACTTCTAAAAATTGGGAGTTTAAGATTATAAAGACAAAAAATGTTCCCTATAAAAAAATAGTAAAAAAACAATTAAAAAACGCTCTCTCTTTAGATGCTGTAGATTTATTAGAATTACATTATAGTTATGGCACCTGGCTAGGAAAAAAAGTGAAGAAATTTATAAAACAAGAATACTTAACAGTAGATTTTATTGCTAGCCATGGCCATACTACACACCACCAACCTAAAAAAGGATTTTCTTTTCAGATAGGTTCTGGTCAGCATATTGCAAATGCATCTGGCTGCAAAGTAATTTGTGATTTTAGAACTAATGATATTTCATTGGGCGGACAAGGTGCTCCGTTAGTACCTATAGGAGATAGATTACTATTTAATGAGTATGATTTTTGTTTAAACTTGGGAGGTATAAGCAATGTTTCTTTTGAGAAAAAAGACCAAAGAATTGCCTACGATATTGGTTTAGCCAATATGATTCTAAATTATATTACACAAAAAATTAATCTACCTTTTGATAAAGACGGAGAACTTGCTAGAAAAGGCAAATTAAACAGAAAGTTTTTAAAAGAGTTGAATGAACTTATCTATTATAAAAAACCATACCCAAAATCTACGGGGTATGAATGGTTTTTAGACAAAGTAGTTCCTTTAATAGAGAACACAAAAGCTCCAATAGAAAACCTATTACGCACAGCTACTCTTCATATTTGCGAACAAATAACTATCCAAATACAAGCAAATAGTATCAAAGAAAAAAATACGTTACTAGTAACTGGTGGCGGAGCTTTAAATACTTTTTTAATAGAAAAATTAACAGAAAAATTAACAGGTAGTATAAAGGTAATAGTGCCAACAAATGAATTGGCTGAATTTAAAGAAGCTTTAATTTTTGCATTTATAGGAGTCCTAAGGCTAGAAGAACAAAACAATTGCTTAGCATCGGTAACTGGTGCGCAAAGAGATTGTTCTGGAGGCGTGGTATATTTACCCTCTCTAGTTGAGTAAAAATAGCTTCCAATTTCGTATTTTTGATTAAAATAATTAGGCATGTTAATAATTGGTATTGCAGGTGGTACTGGGTCTGGAAAAACAACAGTTGTAAATCAAATTGTTAATGAATTACCTAAAAATGAAGTTGGAATAATTTCTCAAGATTCCTATTACAATGACCTTTCTCATATATCACTTGAAGAACGTAGAAAAACTAATTTTGATCACCCACATTCTATAGATTTTAGTTTATTAATAAAACACATACATGTTCTAAAATCTGGAAAATCTATAGAACAACCTGTATATTCTTTTTTAGAATGCAATAGAAGCAATGAAACAATAGTGACACACCCAAGAAAAGTGATAATTATTGAAGGCATTTTAATTTTAACAAACCCTAAAATACGAGACCTTTTTGATATTAAAATTTTTGTTCATGCAGATTCTGATGAGCGCCTAATTAGACGATTAAAAAGAGATGTTAACGAGCGTGGATGGGCTTTAGATGAGACTTTAAATAGTTACCAAAAAACAATAAAACCAATGCATAACGAATTTATTGAGCCTTCTAAAGAATATTCAGATATTATTATACCTAATAATAAATACAATACTGTTGCGGTAGATATAGTACGTACAATTATCAACGAAAAACTAAACTAATGCATGAGATTTATAAATATTAAAAATAAAAAATGGTTTAGCGTACTTACCAATACATATATATTAGTGCTTACTGTTTTTGCTATTTGGATGATGTTTTTTGATACCAATTCGCTTTTTATTCATTTAGAATTGAAAAAGGAAATTAAAAAACTAGAAAAGCAGAAAGAGTTTTTGAATGAAGAAATTAAGAACGATAAAATAATTATTAAAAAACTTACCAATAAAGAGGAAATAGAAAAATTTGCTCGGGAAGAATATTTTTTAAAGAAAAAAAACGAGGAAATATACTTAATAGAATACGCTGATAGTTTAAAGACAAAGAAAGATGAGTAAATCTAATCTGTTTAGTGAATTTCCTGAAGTTTCTGCGAAAGCATGGAAACAACATATTCAGTTTAATTTACAAGGGGAAGATTACAACGAGAAAATGATTTGGGAGTCTCCAGAAGGTATAAAAGTAAAACCCTTTTATACCGCATATGACCTAAAAGAAAAACAGCTTCATCAGCCTTCGAATAAAAAATGGTTTGTTGGACAAACAATTTATGCAGGTAATGCTATTTTAGCCAATGAAAAAGCTTTGGATGTTTTAGAGAGAGGCGCTGAACACCTAGTTTTTATAGTTCCTACAGAAGAAATTAAAATAGAACAGTTACTAAAAAGCATCCATCTAGAAAAGGTTGTTATTCATTTTGAATTGCTGTTTTTATCATCAGAATATATTTCTAAAATTCTAAACTTCACTTTATACACGAATGCAAAAATCCATTTAAATATTGATATTGTAGGGAATTTAGCCAAAACGGGAAATTGGTTTTTCAACCTAAAAAAAGACCATACTATTTTAGCAGAAATTCTAAAACAACATTCGACCGTTTTTAGTATTAACACTTCCTTATATCAAAACGCAGGAGCAACTACTGTACAGCAATTAGCCTATGCCCTAGCCCATGGTAACGAATATTTAAATTTCTTAGAACAACAAAAAGAAATAAAAAAAGAACAGCAGAATTTCACTTTTAAAATTGCTATTGATTCCAACTATTTCTTTGAAATTGCCAAACTAAAAGCTTTACGGTTGCTTTGGAATGTAATAGCTTCTGAATATGGTGTAAAAACCGAATGTACGATTATAGCTATTCCAAGTAAACGTAACAAAACACTCTATGATTACAATACAAATATGCTGCGTACTACAACGGAATGTATGGCTGCTGTTTTAGGCGGCGCAGATACTATTTGTAACGCACCTTATGATAGTATTTTTCATAGGGATAATGAATTTGGAGAACGCATTGCAAGAAACCAATTATTATTACTAAAAGAAGAAGCTGCTTTTGATAAAAATTACCAAGCAACAGATGGCAGTTACTATATAGAATACTTAACGACAGAAATCACTGAAAAAGCATTGACTTTGTTTAAAAATATAGAAAAAGACGGTGGCTTTCTAAAACAAATGAAAGAACATAGCATTCAGAAAAAAATTAAAGAAAGTGCTATCAAAGAACAAGATTTATTTAACAAAGGGAAAGAAATTTTAGTAGGTAGCAATAAATACAAAAATATGGCTGATAGAATGAAAAACAACCTAGAACTATATCCTTTTGTAAAAATTAAAGCTAGAAAAACACTTATAGAACCAATTATTGAACGCAGGTTAGCCGATATACTTGAACAAAAAAGACTGGAGGATGAATAGAAAAAACCTTCAACATATAAAACTTAGACCAGAAAGCAAATCGGGATCAGAAGAGAACTACAACGCTAATACATTAAAACATCTTAATTACACTGCAGGTATACCTCCGTATTTGCGAGGGCCATACGCAACTATGTATATAGACAAACCTTGGACTATTAGACAGTATGCAGAGTTTTCAAACGCCAAAAAAAGTAATCTTTTCTTTAAAAAAAAATTGAAAGCGGGGCAAAAAGGACTTTCTATTGCTTTAGATTTCCCTACTCACAGAGGGTATGATGGTGACCACAAACGCATTATTGGGGATATTGGCAAAGCTGGAGTTGCTATAGATACTGTTGAAGACATGAAAGTATTATTCAAAGACATTCCTTTAGATAAACTATCGGTTTCTATGACTATGAATGGTGCTATTTTGCCAATTATGGCATTTTTCATTGTTGCTGCAGAAGAACAAGATGTTTCGCCAGAACAATTAACAGGTACCATACAAAACAATATTCTTAAAGAATACATGGTGCGCAATACCCATATATACTCACCAGAACCATCCATGCAAATTGTAACAGAAATTTTTAAGTATACCAACAAATACATGCCAAAATTTAAAAGCATTAGTATTTCTGGTTACCATATGCATGAAGCGGGTGCAACTGCTACGACCCAACTTGCATATACCTTAGCAAATGGTTTAGAGTATATTAAAACAGGAATAAAAGCTGGTTTAGAGATAGATACCCTAGCCCCTAGCCTATCTTTCTTTTGGGCTATTGGCATGGACCATTTTACCGAAATTGCTAAGTTGAGAGCAGCAAGAATGCTTTGGGCTAAATTGGTAAAACAATTTAATCCAAAAAATGAGAAATCGTTGCGTTTAAAAACTCATTGTCAGACTAGCGGATGGAGTCTTACCGAACAAGACCCTTTTAATAATGTTGCTAGAACAACTATTGAAGCTACCGCAGCTGTTTTTGGAGGCACACAAAGTTTACATACCAATGCTTTAGATGAAGCAATTGCTTTACCAACCGATTTCTCTGCTCGTATTGCTAGAAACACGCAACTATTTTTACAAGAAGAAACAAAAATAACCAAGACAATAGACCCATGGGCTGGCAGTTACCTTGTAGAAAACCTCACCAATGAAATCGCCGAAAAAACATGGAAATTAATAGAAGAAATTGAAAATTTAGGCGGAATGACAAAAGCTATCGAAGCTGGAATCCCTAAACTTAAAATCGAAGAAGAAGCTGCTAAAAAACAAGCGAGTATAGATAGCAATCAAGATACCATCATAGGAGTTAATAAATATAAACTTAAAAAGGAAAATCCATTATCTATTTTAGAGGTTGATAATGATGCGGTACGCAAGCAACAAATAGAAATTCTCAAAAACATAAAAGAAACAAGAGATTCTAATGCCGTAAGGCTAGCCCTAGAAAAAATAACTACTGCAGCCAAAGAACTAATTAAAACTGATAAAAAAGAGACCAACTTACTTTCTTTAGCCATAGATGCTGCTAGACATAGAGCTACTTTAGGAGAAATTAGTGCTGCAATAGAAGTCCTTTTTGGAAGACATTAAGGAAAAACACAATTAATTACTGGTGTTTATTCTAATGAAACAAAAGATGCTGTTAGCTTTAAAAAGATAAAAGAACTTGTTACTTTTTATGCAAATAAATTAAGAAGAAAACCTAAAATAATGATTACCAAAGCAGGACAAGATTGTCATGACCGCAGGGCTAAAGCTGTTGCTATGGGTATAAGGATTTAAGGTTTAATGTGATAGTTGGTTCTCTTTTTCAAACTCCATCCTAAATTGTAGACCAGGTCATAAAAAATAATGTAATTATTCTAGGAATATCTTCGCTTGCTGGCGGACATAAAACATTAGCTCCAAAAATAATAAAAATACTAAATAAAAAAGGCAGAAACAATATTCCTGTTGTTGTGGGCCGTGTAATTCCTAAACAACATTATCAAAATTTATAAGATGCTGGAGTTATAGGAATTTATGGTCCTAGAACTAAAATTAGTGACGCTGCTATAGAAATGTTAGAAATTATAATAGATTAAGCTACTTACAACGATCTCTGTAATTCACTAAAAAACAAAACTTTAACGGTGTTTAACAATTAACAATCCAATTATTCACGAACTGTTAACAAAATAGATTTTTTAGCATAATAAATAATCGTATTTTTAGCACCTAATCCTACTACTAAAATGGGCAAAATTATTGCTATAGCGAATCAGAAGGGTGGAGTTGGAAAAACTACCACCACAGTTAACCTTGCTGCCTCCTTAGGCGTATTGGAAAAAAAAGTTTTACTAATTGATGCTGACCCCCAAGCAAATGCTACTTCTGGTCTAGGGATAGATGTAGAAGCAATTGAGTTTGGAACATATCAATTACTAGAACATACAAAAACTGCTGAAGCAGTTACTATTTTAACATCGTCACCGAATGTTGATTTAATTCCGGCTCATATAGATCTTGTTGCTATAGAAATAGAATTAGTAGATAAGGAACAGCGTGAGTACATGATGAAAAAGGCAATTGGACACCTAAAAGAAACATATGACTATATTCTTATAGATTGTGCACCATCATTAGGTCTTTTAACATTAAACGCATTAACAGCTGCAGATTCAGTAATTATTCCAATACAATGTGAATATTTTGCTTTAGAAGGCTTAGGGAAATTATTAAACACTATTAAAAGTGTCCAAAAAATACATAACGTAAATTTAGATATTGAAGGTTTATTACTAACCATGTACGATTCTAGGTTACGCCTTTCTAACCAAGTTGTAGAGGAAGTAAAAAAACATTTTAGCGATATGGTTTTTGATACCATTATCCAAAGAAATGTCCGGTTAAGTGAAGCTCCAAGTTATGGTGAAAGCATTATAAAATATGATGCAAGTAGTAAAGGAGCAACAAATTATTTAAATCTAGCGGACGAAGTTATAAAAAAAAATAAGGAAAAAGTATAATGGCAAAGGCAACAAAAAAGCAAGCTTTAGGAAGAGGACTGTCTGCCTTGTTAAAGGACCCTGAAAACGATATAAAATCGGCATCAGATAAAAACGCAGACAAAGTTGTAGGGAATATTGTTGAATTGGATATTGATGTTATTGAAGTAAATCCGTTTCAACCACGTTCTTATTTTAATGACGAAGCATTACAAGAATTAGCATCCTCAATACGAGAATTAGGTGTAATACAACCTATCACAGTTCGTAAAATTGACTTTAACAAGTACCAATTAGTATCTGGAGAAAGAAGATTTAGGGCCTCTAAATTAATTGGCCTAAACACCATTCCTTCATACATTCGTATTGCCAATGATCAAGAGTCTTTAGAAATGGCATTGGTAGAAAATATTCAACGCCAAGATTTAGACCCTATAGAGATAGCAATGTCCTACCAAAGGTTAATAGATGAGATTCAACTAACTCAAGAAAAAATGAGTGAAAGAGTCGGTAAAAAGCGTTCTACAATCACCAATTATTTACGCTTATTACGTTTAGACCCTATAATCCAAACAGGAATCAGAGATGGTTTTGTGAGTATGGGTCATGGCAGAGCTTTGGTTAACATAGAAAAGAAAGAAGATCAAATAGATTTATATGAAAAAATAGTAGGTGAAAGCCTATCTGTTAGAGCCACAGAACAGGCAGTAAAAGATTATCAGGCAAATAAAAATGCTGTATCAAAACCTGTGAGTAAACCCGCTGAAGTAAAAATTCCAGAAGAAACCATCAGTAAATTTAATAACTACTTAGCAACCAAAATAGTTATTAAAGCTTCTGATAATGGAAAAGGTAAAATAACAATTCCTTTTAAATCTGCTGAAGACCTTGAACGATTACAAAAACTGATTACAGGTGAATAAAAACCTACGTCTGCTGTTTATTTTTTTCTTTTTTACCTTAATTGGATTAGCGCAAAAGAAAAAAAATAACACTAGTAAAGAAAAAGATTCTATTACTTCAAATTTTAAAAAAGGAGGAGTTGTTTTTAGCGATTCTACTGTTCTAAAAAAAAGGAAAGTAATAAACCCTCTTGCTCCAAGTAAAGCAGCTTTTTATTCAGCTGTAATTCCGGGATTAGGACAAGTATACAACAAACGCTATTGGAAAGCTCCCATAGCAATAGGACTTATAGGGGCTGGAATCTACGGTTACAAATACAATAATGCCCTTTACAACAGATTTAGAACTGCTTTTAAAAGCAGACAAATTGGGTTTACAAATGATGAGTTTTATGATCTTAATGGTGATAACCTTGCCGGCTCTGAACCAGATTTTGGTATAGATGATTTAGAAAGTCAACAAGAACGCTATCAAAGGGATCGTGATTTAATGTTGGTTCTTGTTATAGTTGCTTATGCAATAAATATTATTGATGCAAACGTAGATGCGCATTTAAAACAATATAATATAGATAGTGATTTAAGCTTAGATTTTAAACCCTACCTAGAATACAATCCTATAACTGCCAATCCAAATTACGGAATGGCTTTAACTATTAAATTTTAAATTATGAATATTGCCTTGTTTGGATACGGGAGAATGGGAAAAATGATAGAACAAGTTGCCCTGAACAAAAACCATACTGTTGTTGCTAAAATTGATATTGATACAGTAGAAATTGACTTTTCTATAATTGATGTAGCCATAGATTTTAGCCTTCCAAATGCTGCTTATGGAAATATTACAAAATGTATTGAAAACAACATCCCTGTTATATCTGGAACAACTGGTTGGTTAGACAATTATGACAACGCAGTAGCCTTGTGTAAAGAGAAAAAAGGAGCTTTTATTTATGGTTCTAATTTTAGTTTAGGTGTTAATTTATTTTTCGAATTAAATAATTATTTAGCTAAAATGATGAGTAACTTAAAAGAGTACAACGTTACTATGGAGGAAATTCACCACACCAAAAAATTAGATGCTCCAAGCGGAACTGCCATTACATTAGCAGAAGGTGTAATTAATAATACAGATTATAAAGATTGGAAATTAAACACAGCCACTGCTGCAGAAATTCCTATCGTAGCAAAACGTATTACCGATATTCCTGGTACGCATACAGTTGCCTACAATTCTGATGTTGATAGTATAGAAATTAAACATACAGCACACAATAGAGAAGGTTTTGCATTGGGAGCAGTTGTAGCTGCCGAATGGATTATTGGAAAAACAGGCGTTTATTCCATGAAAGATGTGTTAAACATTAATTAAAAAAAATTGTCATTCTAAAAACTAAAGCAAGCTTTTAATATATTGCTGCAATTATTGGATTTATTAAACTAATAAAATAACATTTAAGATACATACATGAACGCTACACAATGGATTCTTTTTATATTACTAATACAAGTAATACATTTTTTAGGAACATGGAAACTATATGTAAAAGCTGGTAAAAAAGCTTGGGAAGCAGCTATACCTGTTTACAATGCCATCGTATTAATGCAAATTATTAACAGACCAAAATGGTGGACTATATTACTATTTATTCCTGTTATTAATTTACTAATGTTTCCTGTAATTTGGGTGGAGACTATTAGGAGCTTTGGAAAAAATAGCACTTTAGACACATGGTTAGTAATACTTACTCTTGGTTTCTATATTTACTACGTTAACTACATGCTAGATGTAAAGTATATAGAAGATAGAAGCTTACAACCAAAAACAGGCTTAGGAGAATGGGTTAGTTCTATTGTTTTTGCCATTGTAGCTGCAACATTGGTACATACTTACTTTATACAGCCCTATGTTATACCTACTGGATCATTAGAAAAAACATTACTAATTGGCGATTTCTTATTTGTAAGTAAATTTCATTATGGCGCTAGAACTCCCATGACAACCATTGCCGCACCAATGGTTCATGACACTTTACCACTATTAAAAACAAAGTCATACCTAAGTAAGCCACAATTACCCTATTTTAGGCTTCCTGGGTTTCAAAAAATAAAACGTAACGACATTGTTGTTTTTAGCTGGCCTGCAGATACTGTACGTAAATTTTTCGTCAAAGAAAAAGGGGTTAAAAAACCCATAGACAAAAAATCTAATTATGTAAAAAGGTGTGTAGGGATACCCGGAGATTCTTTGTCTATTAAAGACGGTTATGTTTATATTAATGGCAAACAAACAGTTTTGCCAGATAGAGCTAAGCCACAGTATACACATACAATATATTCTAACAAAGGTGTTTCATCCAAACTACTTTCTAAAGTTGGCATTACCGATTTTAATAGAAAATATATTGCAAAAACACTAAATCAAGAACAAGCTAATGCATTAAGCAAATACGCTTATCAAATAGCAAATTCTGGTAATTCTTTCGTAATTACAACTCCAAACAAAGGTATTCCTTTAAAAATTATTCAAAAAAACAGACTTGCATTACAGGAGGTTATAGACAAACAACGAACAGCAACCTTAACAGATAAAGTTGCTGCTACATTAGAAAAAAATACTGCTATAGATTCTATAGTAAAAACATTGGAAGCAAAAGGAGTTGCTGACAACAATATATTTCCACAAGCCCGCCAACACTCTTGGAATATAGATAATTTTGGCTCTATTTATATTCCCGAAGCAGGAAAAAAAGTTAATTTAAATCTACAAGTTTTACCGCTTTATAAAAAAATCATTAAAGAATACGAAGGTAATACCTTAAGCGTTAATGGAAACCAGATTAGTATTAACGGAAAAGTAGTAAATTCTTATACTTTTAAACAAGATTACTACTGGATGATGGGAGATAATAGACACCGTTCAGAAGATAGTCGTTTTTGGGGATATGTTCCCGAAGACCATATTGTTGGAAAGCCTGTATTTGTTTGGATGAGTATAGACGGCATAAACGATGGCATCACCAATTGGAGACTTCGTTGGGATAGAATTTTCACCACTGTTCATGGAGACGGAGAAACTACTTCTTATTTTAAATATTTTTTATTGTTATTAGGAGCATGGTTTGCTTTTGATTTTTTTAGAAAGAAAAAAATGAAGAAAGAATAATTTTTTATCAATTCGTGAATCAGTTAATTTGTATTTGAACAAATAACCAAATCCACAACAACAACATGAATCTTCTATTACATCCTGGTTATTTTCCAAACATTGTAACTTTTGCTACTATAGCACAGAATGCAATCACATGGGAAGTAGAAGACAATTACCAAAAACAGACTTTTAGAAATAGATGTTTCATTGCTACAGATAATGGGAAACATTTACTAAGTATCCCAATACAACATATTGGCAAAAACCAAGGAAAGCAGAAATATAAAGATGTGAAAATTGATAATTTTTACCCTTGGCAACGCCAACACTGGCGAACCATCGAAACTGCCTATAGATCATCTCCTTTTTTTGAATTTTATGAAGATGAAATACTGCCTTTGTATCAAAAAGAATTTTCGTATTTATTAGATTTTAACCTAAAGACCATAGAAACTATTTGTGATTGCCTTCAAATTAAAACACCAACACAAAAAACCATTGCTTTTGAAATAAATTCTACTGAATTACTAGATAGGAGACATTTTATAAATGCTAAAGAAAATACGATCTTTAAGCAAGATAACTATGTACAAGTTTTTAATGACAGGTATGATTTTATAACTAATTTAAGCATATTAGATCTTTTATTTAACGAAGGTACAAATGCATTTTCTTACTTAAAAAAAATAAACCTAAACTCTCTAAATGCTTAGATTCTGTATTCATTATGGTATTCATTTTTTAGTACCTATTGCTATTGGTTTCTTCTTTTACAAAGAGCATAAATTTAAAGCTATTATTATATTATTAGCAGCAATTCTAATAGATTTTGACCACTTACTAGCCAATCCAATTTTTGACCCTGATCGCTGCAGTATTAACTTTCACCCACTACATAGCTATTGGGCAATTGCAATTTATATTACATTTTTATTTTTTAAAAAAATTCGAATTTTTGGGGTTGCACTACTAATTCATATCCTAGCAGATATAACCGATTGCTTATTTATCAACTCATAAACGCAATGTTGCCATAATTGGAAAGTGGTCAGATAATTTTATGTCATAATTTTTATGTGATAGTACTTCAAACTCTTTATCAACTAAAATAAAATCTATTCTAAGCGGAATTACTTTAAAATCATAGGTACGTCCACAACCATAGCCTTTCTCCATAAAGGAATCTAGCTTTTCTCCTTTTATTGTGTTGTAAACACTAGAATATTGTGAGTTATTAAAATCGCCACAAATAATCTTTTTGTACTTGGTTTTACTGGCATGAGCTACTAACATCTCTGCCTGCCCTTGTTGCTTTACAAAAGAATTCCCCATTCTTTTAATTAGTTTTTCTGGTTCTTCTCTTTTAATAGACCCTGGCCTTACGTTTAAGGATTGTAAATGCGTATTATAAATTCTAATTGTATCATTCTTAACAATAATATCTGAAAATATAGCATCATTTTCAGTATCAAGAAAACCTACTGCTCCCTTTTTTATAATACGATATTTTGAATAGATAGCTTGTACCATTTTATCAGAACTAACTCCGTATTCAAATGTTATATATTTATATGGGAACTCACTAAAATCTTTACTTCTTACTTTAGAATAATCAAACTCCTGAAAACAGAGAATATCGGCATCTTGCTCATTTATAAAATTTATGATTTTAGTATTTAACTCTGACAAATCCATTCTATTATCCCAGTGAAACCCTAGAGAATTAAATGTTAGAACCTTTATTGTGTTTTCATTTAATTTTGGTGACTGCTCATCACTCTCATACACAACAAAAGATCCCAAGACAAAATATCCAACTATTAATGTTATTAATGATAAAAATAACTGTTTCTTAAATCCCAATAACCAGTATATAAAAAACACCCCGTTTAATACAACCAAAACTGGTACTCCTAAGCTAAAAATAAATAAAAAAGGAAAATGCTCTACTGAAATATGTGGAACTATACATGAAAACAGTAACAACAATGCCATTATTGAGTTTACAAAAAAAACGATTTTATTAAGAAAAGAAAGTCCGTTCAAATTAATCTTCTTTACCAACTTTAAACAAAAAATCTTTCTCATCTCTAGATAAACTTTCGTAGCCAGATTTACTTATCTTATCTAAAATAAGATCTATTTTACGTTGATGATTTTCTTGAGTATAATTAGTTTTTATCTTTTTCTCTGCAGACGTTTCTTTTTTATATACTGTTTTTAAGGGGGATTTTTTTTCTCTTTTAAAAAAGTTCCCAATACTATCCAAGAACTTAGAAAACCCTTCCCCTATATCTCTCCCTTGTGTTAATTGTCTAGCATATATATATCCTAATAAAGCGCCTCCTAGATGTGAAATATGTCCACCTGGATTGGTATTATTAGATATTTGTACTATATCTACTAAAACAGAAAAAACTCCAACATGCCATAATTTCACATTAAAAACAAAAATACGCACGATTTGATTTGGCATATAGGTACATACAAAAATCAGTACCGCTGTAACACCTGCAGATGCACCAATAAGAGCAGCATTAATACCAGAAAACACAGGAAACACATTATAACTTAACAAGAACAGTAATCCGCCAAAAATAACGCCTAAAGAATAAATATTAATAAAACGTTTCTCGTCAAATAAATTCAGTAATATTCTCCCCGAAAAATACAATAAGAGCATATTCCAAAAAATATGTCCAACACCTCCGTGAAAAAAGGAGTAGGTAATAATGGACCATGGTTGCTTTATAAAATCAACCATGTTTATTGGTAACTCCATCCAACGCACTAGGCCATTACTTGGTAGTTTTAATAAAAATGTAACCAATCTGTTTACTAGAAATACAAGTACATTTAAAGCTATTAGCTTTTCTGCAATGTTTAATCTTGCAAATTGATATTTTAAGTTCCCTGTGTTCATAGTTAATTCCAGCGATTGCCATTAAATTGATTCTTTTTCCAATACCACATCATTAAAAACCCAAATAAAGCACCTCCAACGTGTGCAAAATGAGCTATTCCACTTCCAAAAATTGAATAACCTGTTACTCCAGAAAATAAGTCTAAAGCAATTATAACTGGAATAAAAAATTTGGCTTTTATAGGTACTGGTATAAACATTAAAAACAACTCTGTATTTGGATAAGACATACCAAAAGCCACCAATATACCATAAATAGCGCCAGAAGCACCAACTGCTGGTGTATTATAGGAACTTAAAAAATTATCTATAGTATTGCGGGAAGCCACGTTATACCAATCCGGGCTATATTTTCCTTTTGTTATTATATCTATAACTTCACTTTCAGAGAGGCCAGAACTAATAAGAGCATTTAAGCCATCATTGAAATAATAATAATTTACGCCTGTATGTATTATAGCTGCTCCAATACCTGCTGAAAAATAAAAGAAGAAAAATTTATTTTTCCCCCACATTCGCTCCAATGGTGTCCCAAATGCCCATAACGCATACATATTAAAAAGTATATGCATTGCCCCGCCATGCATAAACATGTGCGATACTATCTGCCATAACTGAAAATTTTCGTTCTTTGGAAACCAAAGCGAAAACCATTCGTACATTTGATTTCCGTACATTTGTGTTGCAATAAAAAACAACACGTTAACTATAATTAAATGCTTTACCGCATCTGTTATTCTTTCCATCTATATAAATTTTTTATCAATATCGTTTTCTGTAATTGTAGCATATATTGTTTTATTAAACGGACTCACCATTGGTTCCTTACACGCAAATAAATCATTTACTAAAGCTAATTGCGAATTTTTATCTAATACTTCTCCCGTTTTTACTGCCAAAGATTTACTCAATGTTTTTGCTAAAACATCGGTTTGTGAAAAACTATCCCCTGCAATATCTTGTTGATAATCCGATATTAATTGATCTATTAGCATTCCCACTTCACTTTCAGCTACCAACAAAGGTACCCCTGTTATTTCTAATTCCTCTTGATCCATCTTACTAAAAGCAAAACCTATATTTACAAGGCTCTCTTTTATCTCTTTAATAATACTCATATCGTTCTTAGAAAAAGAAATTGTTAACGGAAATAACAATTGCTGACTAACTGCTTCTTTAATGGTTATATTTTTTAAAAAATTCTCATACAGCACGCGCTGGTGCGCCCTACTTTGGTCTATAACTATCATCCCAGATTTAATAGTAGTCACAATATATTTTCTTTTTAACTGAAAAGTGGTAGAAACCATATCTAGCTGTTCTTCCTGATCATCAAAAATAGAACCGGTAATAATATCAGATTCAAAGCTTACACTACTAAAGTCTTCTTCTTTACCAACTTTAGATTCTAAACCTACATACATATTCTCCCAACCCTTTGTAGAAGTTGGTTTTTGATAACTAATGGTTCCTCCACTTTTTTTAGGGGATACATCTGCAAACGGATTAAAAGCTGCATCTACTTCTACTTTTGGCAACTCAACGGTTTTTTCTTGATAATTGTAAGGTGTATCCAAATTAGGGTCTTGCTCAAAATCTAAAGCAGGTATTACATTAAATTGCCCTAAACTATGCTTTACAGCAGAACGAAGCATAGCGTACAATGTATGCTCATCATCAAATTTTATCTCCGTTTTTGTAGGATGTATATTTATGTCTATTGAGGAAGGGTCTACATCCAAATACAAAAAGTATCCTGGATGATTACCTGGTTTTATAAGTCCTTCAAACGCCGCAGTTATTGAATGATGCAGGTAAGGGCTTTTTATAAAACGATCATTAACAAAAAAAAACTGCTCTCCTCTACTCTTCTTCGTAAATTCTGGTTTGCTAATAAAACCTTCAATTTTTACTACCTGAGTCTCTTCTTGTACTGGCACTAATTTTTCATTTGTTTTTCCTCCAAAAATATGTACAATACGTTGCCTGTTATTGGACGAAGGCAAATTAAATAGTTCACCTCCATTATTATAGAATTGAAAATGAATTAATGGGTGTGCTAAAGCAACTCTATGAAATTCATCGGTAATATGACGAAGCTCTACTTGATTCGATTTTAAAAAATTGCGTCTTGCGGGAATATTAAAGAATAAATTTTTTACAGCAAAAGAAGTACCTTTTGGTGTTACCGTAACTTCTTGTGATACAACCTTACTACCCTCTATCTTTATATGTGTTCCTACATCTTCATTTGCGGGTTTGGTGTGCATTTCTACGTGAGCAATAGCTGCTATAGAGGCCAATGCTTCTCCTCTAAAACCTTTTGTTCCTAGATTAAATAAATCTTCTGCACAATTAATTTTAGATGTAGCATGACGCTCAAAACTTAATCGGGCATCCGTAGCACTCATACCAACACCATCGTCTACCACTTGGATTAGTACTTTTCCGCCTTCTTTTATAATAAGTTTTATTGATGCAGCCCCTGCATCTATAGCATTCTCTAGCAATTCTTTTACTACAGATGCTGGTCTTTGTACCACTTCTCCTGCTGCTATTTGATTAGCAACATGATCTGGCAATAGTTTAATAATATCTGCCATTAAAACTTAAATAAATATGGATAAATCAAAATCTATTATATATAGGAATATAAAAACTAAAACTGCAATAATAATTCCTAGTCGAATTTTCAAATTACTATCGCCCTTATTTTCAATATCGTCTAGAGCGTTGTTTACTTTTCCTTTTAAACCTCTAATAGTGTGTGCTGTGGTTCTATAATTATCTAATTTATGTTCAATTTTATACGGGCTACCTTCTCCCTTATCATCATAAAAACGAGGCGTATAGCCAAACTCTTTATTCTTTTTTAATTTCGTAAACTTTCCTATAAAACTCATTATTTCAAAGTTACTTAAAATCAAAAAAAAAGCTATACGTAGATTGCTAAAATTTGTTAACAATAATATTTAACCGTTATTTTAAGCAGCTTCATAAACGATTAAAAGAAAAATACTAAAATTAACCCAAAGTTACCATTTATATAGCTGTTTTGGTTCTTTTATTGCTACATACCACTCCAGTAAGGTACATGCACTATAGCATATTATTGATTGAATAAACAAATAGTATCCTTACACTAATTATCATTATTCAGTTTTTCTTGAGTTATAAAGTGAAGAAATCAATATTAATCATACTCAATAATACATTTCTATTACTTCTTTTTCTATCGTCTCCATAAAGACAAAATGAATAAAGGTTTTAATTTTCAGAATACTTTATCTCATAGCCATAACTTAACAAGGTATTTTTGTTCAACTTATAAATAAAAAGTTTAATTTAACCAAGTGTACATTTTTTGCAATTCTTCATTACTTGTTAAATCTTCTCTTCCTCATAAAAATTTCTATAATTACGATACAGAGTATAGAGATACAAAGCTAAAATAATTGAGTCTTCAATATTAGGTTTTAAAATAATACTTAAAAGTATCATCGTTCATCATATTACAATTATTAGCTTTAAATGCCATAACTAAGTTTGTTTTTGCATTTATACTTTGGCTTTAAAATTAAATAACAAGCTTATATAAGATATAATAACAATTATTAGGACACTATTGAACTAGTGTAAAAGTGCTATTACACCACAAATTACATACTGCAATAATATACCGATTATGATTATTTGTATTTACCACCTTCTTGCATTAAAGATGAAAGTAAGAAAAAAGAATGCTAAATTATTTATTTCCCGATGTAATACAGGCGAATTTTAAATTAAATAAAAAAGGTTGAACCTACAAAGCTGCCATTTTAATAGCTGCTATAGCTGCTTCTGTGCCTTTATTGCCATGTATTCCTCCACTACGGTCTATAGCTTGTTGTATATTATTATCTGTAAGCACACAGAAAATAACAGGCGTATTTGTTTGTACGTTTAAATCTTTTACACCTTGTGCGGTTGCACTACATACAAAATCAAAATGTTTTGTTTCTCCTTGTATAACACTTCCAATGGTAATAACTGCATCTACTTTTTGTGTTGCAATCATTTTTTTTGCTCCATAGACTAATTCAAAGCTACCAGGAACGTTCCAAAAAATAATATTTTCTTTTTCTGCACCGCAATCAATTAGTGCTGCAACTGCACCATTAAAAAGACCTTCTGTAATTTCTGGATTCCATTCTGAAACAACAATCCCAAACCGAAAATTTTTCGCGCTTGGGATTGTTGTTTTATCGTAAACAGATAAGTTTTTATGAACCGTAGCCATATTTTTATTTTTATTTAGACATCCCTATAAAAACGTCTACAGTTTTTGCTTCTTCAGATTTTGAAAACTCTTCTTTAATTCTTTCAAAATAACCCAAAGCTTTATCTTTATTATTTAATCCTAAAGCAACAACACCTGCTTTGTATAAAAATTTAGGTGTTGTATAATCATTTGTATTGTGAGAAATTGCCTTTTCATAATATCCCAAAGCATCTTCTGGCTGATTTAATTGCACAAAAGCATCTCCAATTCCTCCTTTTGCTAAAGCTCCTAAAATAGCTTCATCAGAGGAAAAATCTTCTAAATAAGAAATAGCTTCTTGGTATTTTTGCATATTTAAATACGCCATTCCAGCAGAATAGTTAGAAATATTAGCTGCTTTAGTTCCACTATACTCTTCTATAATATTTAAGAAACCATATTTACCTTCAGCACCATTCAATGATAAAGCGAATAAAGAATCTTTTTTTGTAGTACTTTCCAAAGCTTGGTTAAAATATTGTTGCGGATAGTACAACTCATTTTGCGCACTTATCTCTTTAGGTTTAGATACAAATTGATTGTATGCTAAGTACCCAAGAACAGCAACAGCTACAACCCCAATTACTCCCAGAATGTAGTTCTGATTTTGCGAAACCCACTCCTCAGATTTTGAAGCACTTTCATCTAAAGTGTTAAAAACTTCCGCTGTTGTACTTTCATGTTCATCAACCAAAATTTCTTCTTCTACATTCTTTGGTTTATATCCTCGCTTCTTATATGTTGCCATTTTTCATTTTATTAATCGCGCAAAAATAAAGTTTTTATTGAATTTTAGAAGCTTATTTATTCGATATTTTTCAATATTTTGCAGCTTCTTAACTAAAAGGGCTAAATCAAAGGCTTTTTCTTTAACTTAAGAATACATTTACAAAGCTTAAATCAAATTAACTATTTTACATCTTAATTGTGCTATATAAATAAGATATTCAAAATTAAAGTTCCATTTATTCTTATTAAAATAGAATGTTTTTAAAAAAATTATCCCTACTAAATTATAAAAATTTCTCCGCTCAGAATTTTGATTTTGATGCCAAAATAAATTGTTTTGTTGGTAATAATGGTATCGGAAAAACAAATATTCTAGATGCTATTTACCATCTTTCTTTCAGTAAAAGTTATTTTAATCCTGTTGCCTCACAAAATATTAAACACGGTGAAGATTTTTTTGTTATTGATGGGGAGTTTAAAAAAGAAGAAAGAACAGAGAAAATTGTTTGCAGCCTAAAAAGAGGTATGAAAAAGGTTGTAAAACGAAATGGGAAAGCCTACGAAAAATTTTCTGACCATATTGGCTTTTTACCTTTAGTTATTATTTCTCCTGCGGATAGCAATCTTATAAAAGAAGGTAGTGACACACGTAGAAAATTTATTGACGGTGTTATTTCTCAATCAGACAAATCGTATCTAAAAACTCTTATAAAATACAGCAAAATACTATCTCAGCGTAATTCATTATTAAAATACTTTGCTGTAAACCACACTTTTGACACTACCACATTAGCTGTTTACAACGAACAATTAGCGGCCTTTGGCTCTGAAATTTTTAACAAAAGAACTGCTTTTTTAAAAATTTTTATTCCCATTTTTAAAGAACAATACGCCGCTATCTCTGGACAAAAAGAAGAAGTAAATATTACCTACGATAGCAAACTAATAGAAACCGATTTACTAACGCTTTTAAAAAAGAATATAGAGAAAGATAGGGCCTTGCAATACACAAGTGTTGGCATACATAAAGATGATATGAGTTTTGAAATAGCAGAATACCCCATTAAAAAATTTGGTAGCCAAGGGCAACAAAAATCTTTTTTAATAGCTTTAAAATTAGCGCAGTTTAATTTTATAAAAGAACAAGCTAAAACTACTCCTATTTTACTTTTAGATGATATTTTTGACAAATTAGACGAAAGCAGAGTAGCACATATTGTAACTTTGGTCGATGATGAAAATTTTGGACAGATTTTTATAAGTGACACACATGCCGAAAGAACTGAAAATGTTATAAAAACAATTCACCAATCGTATAAAATATTCAAATTATAACAAAATCAGTAATCAGTAAATTATTATAAAAAAGCTTCGCTTTTTTTCTCTTATATCTTTTTAAAAATTTATCACCTTGAAAAAACACCTATTACTTATTATTATAATTCTTTTATATGGTTGCTCATCAACCATAAAAAAAGAAGATCTTGTTCATTTAAATGGCTATTGGGAAATAGAAAAAGTAGTTTTCCCAGATGGGTCTTCCAAAGATTATAAAATCAATACAACTATAGACTATATAGAGGTTGATAATTTAAAAGGGTTTAGAAAAAAACTACAACCAAAATTTGATGGTTCTTATATTACTTCAAATGATGCGGAATCTTTTACTATCTTTATAAACGAGTCTGTTTTTGAAATTTACTATAAAAACAACTTAAGCGAATGGAAAGAACGCATTACTCAACTTTCTAAAGACCACTTTTCTGTTATGAATGAAGATGGTATTGTTTACAATTACAAAAAATACACGCCAATCAACATAGAGAATACAAAATGAGAAAAAGAAAAAAAGAAAATAGCTCTTTAGGCGAAGCTTTACAAGACTTTATTTCTGTTAATAAATTACAAAAAGGAATAGACAAAGTTAACGTTAGAGAAGCTTGGGCTAACCTTATGGGGAATGGTGTGAATAATTATACGACTGCCATTGAATTACGTGCAGAAACACTTTTTATTTCCCTATCATCATCAGTTCTTAGAGAGGAACTAAGCTATGGTAAATCTAAAATAATTACCATGATCAATGAGGAAATTGGTAAAGAGGTGGTAAAAAAAATAGTCCTACGTTAAAAAACAAAACCTCCAAACTTTAAAAGCCTGAAGGTTTTAATATTCTTAAATCTAAATTTTTTTTTAGTATATTTCTCTTCCTGAAAAATGAAAAGCACCTTCTATAGCTGCATTCTCATCACTATCCGACCCATGGACTGCATTTTCCCCTATTGATGTCGCAAACAATTTACGAATAGTACCTTCTGCTGCTTCTGCTGGGTTTGTAGCTCCAATTAATGCTCTAAAATCTTCTACAGCATTATCTTTTTCTAAAATAGCAGCAACAATAGGACCTCTGGTCATAAATTCTACTAAATCACCATAAAAAGGGCGCTCTTTATGCACACTATAAAACTCTTGCGCATCTCTTTTACTTAGTTGCGTATACTTCATTGCAACTATTTTAAATCCTGAAGCAGTAATTTTCTCTAAAATTCCACCTATATGACCATTTTCAACCGCATCTGGCTTTAACATGGTAAACGTTCTATTTCCTGACATTTTATATAATTTTTATGCAAAAATACATTTTATTAATCAACACACAAGCCTTAATAAATTTGTTCAAATTTACTTAACATTAGACCATTGTCTCCCATCATCTTGAATAACACTTTTTTCTTATCAAAATAAAACTCTAACAATCCAAAACTTTTAACAGAAACCACCGATCCTACTCTATATGGATTTGGTTCTGTAGTAAAGCTACTGTATGAATGCGTAAGTCCGCTACTTGTAAAATCTATTAAAGGATACGAAAGCTCCTCAACTGTTGTTTTTGAGAACTCAGAAATATGCCTATCCCCAGAAAGTATAAGTACTCCTTTAGCTTTTGAGGACGCTATTAATTCTTTTAATTTATCTACTTCATGCGGAAAATTACCCCAACATTCGAAACCATGCTCATTTGATAAAAATTGTATACTACTAACGATGATATTAAAATTAGCTTCAGAATTTTTTAATTCGTTCTCCAACCATTTCCATTGTTTAAAACCTAAAATTGTGCCTTCCCCGTATGCATTAGGCTTAATTCTTTTTTTGGTTTTAGTATCTGGTGTTAATGCTGTTCTAAAATACCTAGTATCCAAAACCAACACCTTTACACTTCCTTTGGCTGTTGTATATTCATGAGAGGCATATACACCCTCTTTTTCTCTTCTAAAGTCTTTTTTACCCACTTTTAAAAAATCTAAAAATGCTTGCTGACTTTCTTTTTTTGCTGTAAATTCTTCACCACCATCGTTTAAACCATAATCATGATCATCCCAAGTGCCAATTACTGGTATTTTACTTCTTAACTTTAAATAGCCTTCCTCATTATTTTGAGAATCATATATACTTTTCAATTTCTTCATATTATCTGTATCGGCATATACAACATCTCCTCCCCAAACCCATACATTGGGATCTACAGCTAATACATCATCCCACAAATTATTTTTTATTCTATGCTTGTTACACGACCCAAAAGCAATCCTAAAATTAGAGGGTTCATTACTATTATAAGCTGCTTCTTTGTAGGATTTACAATTTATTACCATACATAAGACAAAAATACTTATACAAATCTTTCTCATAACATAGTTTAATAATACTTGCAAAAATAAACTATCATATTTTAAGTCTATGTTATAAAATTGTATATTCGCTCGCATGAATTTAGAAGATATTAAAGCTACAAAACAATTATTAGCCACACCACAAAAAATAGCAATTATCCCTCATAAAAACCCAGACGGAGATGCTATTGGTTCTACTTTAGGGTTATGGCATTACCTTAAAAATGAAGGGCATGATGCTGTGATTGTTTCGCCAAATGATTATCCTAAATTCTTAAAGTGGATGCCCGGAAATGACTCAATTTTGAATTTTGAAAAAGAATTTACTCCAGCTAGAAAAGCACTTAAAGAGGCCTCTTTAATTTTTACTCTAGATTTTAACCATTTGGGAAGAGTAGACCATATGCAACCTTTTTTAGAAGAGGCGATAGCTACTTTTATTATGATAGACCACCATCAAGAACCAGCAGATTATGCTACTATTATGTATTCTGATGTTGCTATGAGTTCTACTTGTGAAATGGTCTATAATTTTATCGAGAATATAGCTGGCATAGATAAAATAACTACTGAAATTGCCAATTGTCTGTATACTGGTATTATGACAGATACAGGTTCTTTTAAGTTTCCTTCAACCACCAGCAGAACACATAAAATAATTGCAGACCTTATTGATAAAGGCGCTGAAAATACCAGTATTCACAATAAAATATATAACAACAACACACCTAGTAGGCTTCATTTATTAGGATGTGCATTAAAAAATATGGTAATCCTAAACGATTATTGCACCGTATATATAACTCTAAGTCAAGAAGAGTTAGATAGTAATGGTTACAAAAAAGGAGACACCGAAGGTTTTGTAAATTACGGACTGACTTTAGAAGGAATAAAATTTGCTGTTATTTTCATCGAAGACAAAGACCAAGGTATTATAAAAATATCTTTCAGATCTATAGGTGATTTTTCTGTAAATGAATTTGCAAGAAACCACTTTCAGGGAGGTGGACATACAAATGCAGCTGGTGGAAAAAGCGATACTAATTTAAAAGAAACTGCAAACCTTTTTGTTTCTTTACTTAAAACTTATAAAGAAGAATTAAACAAATGAAATATTACTTACTATTAATTATTCTTGCTATTACCACTAGTTGTAAAGAGACCGTACCTAGAAAACCAACAAAAGTAAAAACAGGGAGTTTTTTTAAAGAATCCATAAAACGCAACAAGGAACTCCTTGCAAAAGAAGAGAAATTAATTCAAAAAATAATTTTAAAAGATTCTATAAACTTATATATAGCAAGTAGTACAGGTAGTTCTTATTATTACAACACAAAAAATGAGTTAGAGAATTATTTCCCTAAAACTGATGATTTAGTTACATTTACCTATAATATAATTAGTTTAAATAACGATACTATTTATACAAAATCTGATATAGGGAATATTAATTACAAAGTAGATAAAGACGAGTTATTTCCTGGATTAAGAAACAGCATTAAATTACTAAAACAGGGAGAAACTGCTACTTTTTTATTTCCTTCATCCACAGTATATGGCTACCATGGAGATGACAATAAAATTCTTCCAAACATACCCGTGAAATCAACAATATCCATATTAAACATTAACAAAAAAATTGACAGTATTCAAAATTAAAAAAAAGTAAAATGAAAAAAACATATGCATTATTTTTGGCTATAACAGTAGCACTAACATCTTGTAAATCTAGTAAAAACAAAGATTTAGGAGATGGTATTTTTGCAGATATAAAAACCAACAAAGGAGAGATTATTATAAAATTAGAAAGCGAAAAAACACCTGTAACTGTTGCCAGTTTTGTTTCTTTAGCCGAAGGAAAAAGTCCTTTTGTTTCTGATGATTTTAAAGGGAAAAAATATTTTGATAGCCTTTCTTTTCATAGAATAATTAAAGATTTTATGATTCAAGGTGGTGACCCAACAGGATCAGGAACTGGTAGCCCTGGATATAAATTTAAAGATGAATTTCATGATTCATTAACACACTCTAAAGCCGGTATACTCTCTATGGCAAATTCTGGGCCAAAAACCAACGGTAGTCAATTTTTTATAACACATAAAGAAACTCCTTTTTTAAATGGAAAACACACCGTTTTTGGAGAAGTGGTAAATGGTTTAGAGGTTATAGATTCTATTGCTAATGTGAAAACAGCAGAAGGAGATAAACCAGAAATACCTGTTATAATGGAAACTGTCGAAATTATTAGAAACGGCAAGGATGCAAAAAAGTTTGACGCTGTACAGATAATGACCGATTATTTTGCTGAGGAGAAAAAAGTTATTGCTGAGGAAAAAAAGAAAAAAGAAGCTTTTCTTGCAGAAATAGCATTGCAGAAAGAAAGTGCAAAAACATTAGATTCTGGCTTAAAAATACACTCTATTAATAAAGGTACAGGAGAAAAGCCTAAGGTAGGTAGTAAAGTAAATGTATTTTATGCAGGGTATTTAGAATCTGGAGATCTTTTTGATTCTAACATAGAAGAGACAGCAACTCAATACGGGCTATTTAACCCTCAAAGAAAAGCTGGCGGAGGCTACAATGCTTTCCCTATGGATTATAGCCCAGAAGCTAGTATAATTCCTGGATTTAAAGAAGCGCTATTAAACATGGTTGTTGGAGATAAAGTTCGTGTATTCATACCATCGCATTTAGGGTATGGTCCACAAGGAGGAGGACCTATTCCTCCTAATTCAAACTTAATATTTGATCTTGAAATTATAGGTATTGCAAAATAATTTGCAATTAATAAAATATTAAAAAGGCTCGCAAATGCGAGCCTTTTTTTTGTGATTAAAATTACTGTTCTAAAAAATAAACGCTACCACATTAGTATTACAGTATCATACAATACTAACACATCTAAATGACCCCTTTTTATTGCTTAAAGAAATTATCTAAATATTCTGTACCTAAAAAAGAATAACAGAAAGGGACGGTTGCAAAACGGTGCCAAATTTCAAGTTCTACTGCTAAATTCTAATCTTTGAAGAATGATAGAACAATTAAGCGTTCGGTGAATTCAATCATAGATAAAGGTAATATTGTAATACAAATAAGCTTTATAATTTGTATTTATACCAATTATGAATTAAAACAAGCTTTAAATGTATTGATGTAAAATTCAGATTTGACAATGCTTATTATATTTTGGTTAGTAATTTCATTTTTCACAGTTTCATTTAGCCAATCTTTCAAGGCTTCAATATTTTCAAATGTTTTATTTTTAAACCGTTCTTTTAGATATTGCCACACCTTTTAACAGGGGTTTAATTCAGGAGTATATGGCGGTATGCGAACCAGCTTGATATTATCAGGGATA